>Ga0126342_10017082_pt1 | contig 12577 bp, 10 predicted proteins | sample Cyp1metagenome_FD_92528 | JGI IMG/M metagenome (GOLD analysis project Ga0126342, IMG submission 92528) | Coral microbial communities from Lord Howe Island, Old Settlement Bay, Australia - Cyphastrea 1 metagenome | ecosystem: Host-associated > Invertebrates > Cnidaria > Coral ...
AAAGTTTTTTTTTCCTTCCTTGCCTGCTGACCGGCCTCTGGCGATAGAAAATAACACTTTTTGGGGCCTGAAAAGTTTTTTTTTCCTTCCTTGCCTGCTGACCGGCCTCTGGCGATAGAAAATAAAATACTTTTTGGGGCCTGAAAAGTTTTTTTTCCTTCCTTGCCTGCTGACCGGCCTCTGGCGATAGAAAATAAAACTTGTTCGGGCCTGAAAAGTTGTTTTTCCTTCCTTGCCTGCTGACCGGCCTCCGGCGATAGAAAATAAAACTTGTTGGGGCCTGAAAAGTTGCTTTTCTTTCCTTGCCTGCTGACCGGCCTCTGGCGATAGAAAATAAAACCTGAAAAGTTATTTTTCCTTCCTTGCCTGCTGACTGGCCTCTGGCGATAGAAAATAAAACTTTTTGGGGCCTGAAAAGTTGTTTTTCCTTCCTTGCCTGCTGACTGCCCTCTGGCGATAGAAAATAAAACTTGTTGGGGCCTGAAAAGTTTTTTTCCTTCCTTGCCTGCTGACCGGCCTCTGGCCCCCAAAAAAGTTTTTCTAGCCAAGCCCAAGCATGCAACAGAAACAATGCAAGGCTACCTCGTCGAGGTCGGCTAATTCTGATGAGCAAATTAAGGGCTGACCTCGCTAATTCCTGCAACCTGCCTCGTTGCCTCGGCTGTCCTCGCTATAATTTGTGCAGATAGCATCACTTGGGGTCATTCTCGGGGACAAGGTCGACGTGGTCGACTAAATCCAACAAGTCCAAGCAGGGTCCCCTTCCAACCCCATATATATATATATACACATATAGAGAGTACTCCGTGAAGACTGCAAATGATGTTTAAACTATGTTAAACTGAATTTCAAACCCCTTGTAATTGCATGCAATCATCCCAGCTGCAACCCAGTGATATAACTTGATGACGGTACATTATGTGTATAAGATATATAACTAGTCAACAATTTATGTGCAGCTATAATTATTTGTAACCCCTAACCATTTGCGTTCTGAGGGATATCCACCATGACCATCCATTACCACCATCCCTCAACTTCTGCCCAATATCCCCAAACTTACCTCTGATTGGTGGTTGCTTTGAAACCCGTCGCAAGTTATATAATATATTTGTCATTTGGATTTCAAACCAACTTTCCATCACACTTTCATGTGATGTTCATTTCACACCTTTCCCGCCATGTCCTTAAGATCCACATCCCCAAGTATAGTGACTTGAGTGGATTTCAACCCACCTTTCCCATCCTTTCCCAGGCGCGATCTTGTCGCATGACGCGCAGCAGGAAGAGGCGTTGGAACTGGTTCAGGTCGCGCGCGCTGCGCGGCAGATCCGCGTTCTCAGCCTTCTCCTCTGAGTACCAACGCTTCCAGCCCAGGGAGTCCTGTGGCGAGCCCACCATGTAGAATGGTGAAAAATGGGAATTGCACGAAAGAAACCATGCTGATTGATAGCTGATTAATAGCTGATTTGTAGTTGATTTGAATTTATAGCTGATTTATAGCTGTTGGTTTGAGTTCGCGAAAAGCTGCTTTGTCACAAGGATAACTGGGGTTTATGGATGTTTATGGGAGTTATAAACCAAGAACACGTAACTGCGGGGAGCACCACTGTGCGTTGGAAGGCTATGGGAGGGGATGGAAGCGATTGGGTTCGCAAAGAGTTCAACTATCAAACATGAGGATAGTCGGTTACTCAAAAGTGGAAGGGGATGATTGGGTTGACATAGAACAAGGTTGTGCCCCCCAGTTATAAGTTGGTTTATAAGCCCATTAACTATAGATATATCACCTATAAACCATAGTTCTTGGAGGCTGAAACCAGTGAAAACTTAGGTAAACATATTCGCCACTGTCAAACAATGTTTGGCCAAACATTGGTTTAACATTAACCAACCATCGGGTTTAACATTGACATTGGGTTTAACATTGACATTAACCAACATCGGTATGTCAATGGTAAACCCAATGTTAATGTTAATGTTAACATTAGGTTTAACATTGACATACCTTTGTTTTGAGATTGTCAATCACATGTGATTTTACAAAGAAAAACATGACAACCAGCTAACAATTATGGGGATCAAAACGGGATTCCAAGGATGACAGGACGATGACGCAGCTCAGGGATGTTCGAAAAATACGGATGAAGCCCCAAGCAACATGCGCAACAAATTGGGTTTCTAAACAAGGCCTGAAACAAATCCTCAAGAAATCACTGGGAATTGAAGGGACACACAACCATGCTCTCAACTTGGATTAGGAATTAGGAATAATTAGGAGGGATAGACTTGGCGGATGGTCCCAGTGGGGAGTTTAGATAAGATGCCAAAACAACGGTGATCTAACATCAGGATTGATCATGATTCTTTTTGTGTCTCCGAACAACATCCAACCACTAGAGCATTTTACCACGGTTTGGCCAAAGTTAAACATGTTAAACTGTCAAGAAAAAAGATCTGATTCCAAGGGAAACAAGGCAACCTTAAATAGTAATTTTATTGGCACATTCCCCAAGTTTTTTTGGGAATTTCATGATTTACAGGTTATGGTTACGGACTTACCCCGATTACCCGTGTCACACCCTTTTTTTTATGGGCTTCCCGTGGTTGTTTCCATCATGGACGATGGAAGTTTCATCATGTTGCATCCAGCAGATGTCCTGCTCGATGTTCTGGGTCAGCTGTCCACCCTTCTTGAAGGCTTCCATGTTCTCCAGCGTCTTCAGCTGTGCCCACTGGGTCTCAGACAGCCAGCTCCTGGAGGAATGAAAAAAAGGGGAGAAAATACCTGGGATCTTCCGATCCATGGAGGTATGTATGGGTATGGCTCAAAAAACGGGTATGGATCGTTCCGCGGTGATCCGGACGTATGGAACGAGGAGTTGTCAGCAAGCGTTTCGATCCGGACCTTGTCATAAGGGCTTACATGGATATGAATATAAATATAATATAGATATAAATATAAATATAGAAATAAATACATGACATACCCGGATTAGTAAATTAGATAGATGTTACAATGGACACATCCACTATAAATCAAGGTGTTAATGGGACACTATGGGACAATCCAATGAAAATGGAGGTTTATAGCTTGGAAAATTGTCTTTCAAAATATTTAAAAATCATCTATAAATGGATTATGTTCGATTGTTACTCTCTGGTACTGACTAACAGTTTGCTATGGAACATGACCCATTTATAGATGATTTATCCCATCAAAAATTGTTATGTTCCATAGCTATCTTAAATTGCCCGTTTGGTTTTGTTTGGCTTGATATTATTACGTTATGCATTGTGTGGGGAATATAATACAGTGTATTGTTCGGAAGAATGGTTCATTTGGGAAGGTATGGGAAGGCGTTGTTCTTTGAAACATTTGGGAATATCTTCGGGACATATATTTATTTGATACATTTACTGATACAGAAACACACATAACACGGGAATATATATGCCTATTAATAATGATTGGGTAAACATCCGGTAAGCATCCACTGGTTTGGGGATTGAGGTAACCCATCTCAAGTCCAAGTGGCAGTCCTCATTTTGAATCGTCTTCACAAACTGATACTATTTCACAAGTCAGAAAGTACAACATAATTGCTATCTATACATGCGAGACAGTTTTGACTCATCTGTATATATAATGACTTTGTGTTTTTTTCATAGTCATGTTGACCCCGGAAGGGCTTTGCCCACCGCTTGCGCCATAAAAAAGTGCCCCCATCCTATCCCATTATACTCGGTAGTTGATAGGGATTCCTAGAACGGATTATGATATCTCAAATACATATTGGTTTGTACAGGATGGCGCCCCCCAGTTGTAAGTTGGTTTATAAACCCCATTAATTACAGTTATATCTACCATAAACCATAGAATTTGGCCACTCTTGTTAGGCGTTTCTGAACGCGAGCTCGACTGGGGGCCAAGTCCTGTATAATCCCTTTAGTAAATGGAGGTTTCTTGAGTCATAGGGCTACCCCCAGTCATCATCCATTACATTTTCGAATTTTCCATGAAATCCAGCGAGCTTGGGAGTACCCCCATGGCTATGGAAACCCCTCAATGGGAATTTCAGGATCCTTTGATATGGAGCTACTGTACCATTTTTCAGGCCATATTTTGGGTGTATACCCCCTTACATAGCCCCAAAAAATAGGCCTTATATATGGTAGGTACAAGGTGGTGCCCCATAGTTAGCTAAGTTGGTTTGTAACTCCAAAAACTATGGTTTATGGTAGATATATCTATAGTTAATGGGGTTTATAAACCAACTTATGGTAGGTACCTCCAATTTGGGTTCCTGTTGCATGGCCATTGACCACGGTCCATGACCACGGGCGACCCTCCGGTGTATTCTCCGGCCTCGCATTCTCCGGCATCACTGGAGGAGTTGGGTCCGGAGGGCAACGGATCAAGGTCTCCTTCCTGAGTCGAGCTCAGAAAAGTTGGCTGAATTTCTATGGCTGAAGTTGGCTTTACCACACTATGGCTTATGATATAATATAACAATAATAACAATAATAATTATTATTATTATTGTCATAATTATCATAATTATTTTCATTATTATTATTATCATCATAATTATCATTATTATTATTGTTGTTGTTATTATTATTAGTGATTATTATTATTATGTATATATATATATATATGTATCAGATTATATCATACTATATGTACAAACATACTGTAAGTTATGTCTTAAGTTATAGCTATGACAGAAATGATGATTTGGGGAAAATACAATATGGGATGCATGCAACAGATCATGGGATATGGGGTTCGCTAGTGTACCATGGGGTTCACTAGGGTGTGACTGGTGCGTTTTCAGGTTCCAACAACTTTTTGATTTCAACCATTGGTTAATTGTGTTTCAACAAAACCCAATATCAAAAAGGCCCATTCAGTGAGGTTGGAAACTGGATGGAAATGAGGTAAAACCATGTAAAACCCAAGAATCTTATGGCAATTTCATGGAAATCTATATCGGCTAACCTAAGATTCGAAATGAAATCTTCAGAGATATGTTCAGCAGGGTTCATTAGCCTATTCCACCTATACTCCTCCAGGAAGCCATAGCGACAATCAACACATCAACCATTCATCCAGCTCTGCTTAAACAAACAACTACCATCTTTGGGAACTGGAAGCCATGGCCGGCCATGGATAAGCTGCTGATTTTCTGCCAAGTAGCTCTTCCGCAGTAATCTTGCCGGCCTTGGAAGGTGCTGGAAGCTGGTCGATTCGAGACAGTGTTCGCAGTGAAAATCATCAATCACGGGAAATTGCACAAACCTAAGGGAGTTTGTTGGGTTTGATTGACAAGATTAGCCGTACCTTCCCAAAAAGTGTTTGGATCCGTAGGGATATGTGTGTATTGTTTTAGAAAACAACTGTCTGGATGAATCACAACTTGGTATCAATCGGAAATCCAACTTCCAGTTGAAAAAAACAAAAAACGCGCATCGTATCATGAATCATCATATACCATAATAGTCATCATCTTCTGTTTCTATTGAACACAAAACACAAAACATATGAAATATATATTATTATATATATAAATACATATATGTCAAAGCCAAACGAAACAACCAACCTGTCATTCCGAAAAAAACGTCGCACCACTCCAACCTGACCAACCATCTCCCTCCATTTTTTTCAGGGATGCCCTGGGTATCCCTGGGTCGCTGGGTCTTCCGGACGCGCACCAGGATGTTCATGCACATCATACTGACCACGGTCAACTTATCGGAGTCCAGCAGCCCGCGGCGCGTGTAGTTCCACACGAACAAGGTGATGATGTTCTGCAGCCTGAGGAACTCCAAGGCGATTTCAGGGGTGCCGAAAGCCGGGAAATCGTAAATGGCTGAGGTATACACCCAGTTATATATATATATTGATAATAACGATGATGATGATGATGATGATGTTGATGATGATGATGATGATGATGATGATGATGATGATAACGATGATAACGATGATGATGATTATTATTTATTATATATATATATGATAATGTATATATATATATATAATATAATTATGGAGATTTATGGAGGAATATTCCCTGATATGGGATGAAATATGGATTATAAACCACTTGATTTGGGGATCCCCAAGCTCGCTGCATGGCTTACTGTATATGGTCCAGAATGGAACATCCCATCTATAAATGGTTTAATAGGGAATTTCCACATAATTGGGACATATTGGATGGATGATAAATGGGGACTTTCCACATCATTGGGAACCATACCAATTGGGGTGTTGAAAAACTTAGGGTGATGGAATTATAAGCAATAACTTGGATGACTTTGGGGTACCCCCATGACTTAGGAAACCTCCATGACTTAGCGTCCTGGAGGATTTTTTGGTACAAAATGGTACAAAGAGGAACTACGAGACAAATCCGGCCTGAATGTTCTGGGAGGGTGAAGCCATACAACCCAAGTTGCTGCCCTGTAAAGTTATTCTATTTTCATGTCCTTATCATGTCAGCTGTGTATCAAATGTCCCTTCAGGATAGACCTTGTAAGTTGAGCTTGTTGGACTAATCTCAAAGCCATAGAAACACCCGAACTGTATAACTGTATAGGTGCATTTACATATATATGTATATATATATACGAGTGTGTGAATGAAACTCTTTTTGATCCCCCAACAAATAAATGGCATTTCGATCGAAACAGTGATCAGCTTTACCAGGTTTTCCAGCTTTTCCCCATCATTTTCACATGTTCCCAGCATTTTCCGAAACCATCCATAGCTGCCGCCGAGCTGCAAATCCACTCGCAGCTTCAGCTCCTTTCCGGTCAACTCAATGATCTCCTCCTGGCCGAAAAAATGCTTCCATTTCGGGCCATTTTTCACAGGAAAATGAGGCTTGAATCCATTGGAAATTCAGGTGCCCAAACTCTTCAGGCTATATATAACATATAAAACAAATGATAATGATGCATTTCTTGAACCGGGCAACCCCGATGTTTTGTTGATGGTGAACACATGTAAACAAAAACATGGTTTCCTGTGTTTTGTGTTTTGCAATCCAATGAGATATGGGATGATGGGGAGTCAATATGATTTCACCATCAGTAACATGGATTTAACTCACCGTCATGGGGATTTGATTGGAGAAGACCATCCAATCCAACTCCGAATCCAGGGTACGTCCTAGCGGAGAAAATCCGTTGGGAAAACCCATTGGGAAAAGCGGAAAAAAATCCATCGACAAAGCACTTAAATCGAGTCGTTGGGTTATAAAGTAATCTCCGGTATGGATGGTTGATGCTTATGGTGGATATATCATAAATGATATCTATGATATATCCATGATATATCTATGATACTATGGATGGCATTCATAGATGTTTATGGTGGATATATCCATACAATAATACTAGTTGGTGGTTTCAACCCCCCTGAAAAATATGAAAGTCAGATTGGATCATCATCCCAACTATTGGGGAAAATAAAAGCCATGTTCCAAACCACCAACCAGAATATAACCCCTAAATCATCCATTTATAGTAGGATTTTCCATTATAAACCATCTATTTTGGGGTATCCCTATTTATGGAAGACCCCATATAATGATATATGATATACTTAATGGCTGATCCAATCCCATGGGTTCCGGATCTCACCTCCTCTTCTTCCTCTGGAGCCGCTTCCTCTGCAACCTCGTCCTCCGCATCCTCTTCGTCTCCCTCCTGGAGTTTTGCCAACAAAATACCACTGGGGATGTGGGGGATGTGGCGAGGATGCGATGAAAAAGCCTAGAAATGATTCAGTGAACCAATGAATCAATGATGAATCAATGCACCAATGAACCAAAAATCAGTGAATCTTATGAAGATGCAATGTTTTGGAGATGAAGATCTAGAAGTACCAGCTATTTTCATGTTCACTCTAGAGCTAGAGGTTTTGAGTCATTCCATGTCATTCCCATACCTCTAAGTGCCAGCTAGTTCCATCATGGTTTTATTCGACCAACAAATGAGGGATTTCCCGACAACATCTGGTTGGTGGTTGACCTACCCCTCTGAAAAATATGACTTCGTCAGTTGGGATGATGACATTCCCAATATATGGAATATCATAAAATTCATGTTCCAAACCACCATTTAAGTCCTCCAGTTGTTTGACGCGCTGCCAATGTCTAGCGTTGATGGCCCGGTCTTCAGGTGTCCAACTTTTCTATCATAAAACCCCAAAAAAAACAAAAGTTGATTTATCCATCAAACATGGTGATTTTCCATAGTTATGTTAGTTTACCAGAGGGTAAACCAACTTTTCTATCATAAAACCCCAAAAAATTCCCATGGTCCTCGTCTTCGCCGCCTTCGGCTTCGGTGGTTTCGTCCACCTTGGGCTCTTCCTTCACCTCCTAAAGAAACGACAACCTGGAACCAACTGGGCGAACATGGCCATGGAACATGCCCAATGTATTTATATCTATATATATAGTCAATCAATCATACATATATATATATATATTTACTGTATTCCCCAGTATATATATATATATTATATACAGTATTATGTATACATATATATATAATTAATTAACTAATTAATTATATTTATATATACTTGTATATATACACACATATGGAGCATTCCCCCGCCATGTTTGACAGTCCTTAGGCTTGCGCAACGTGACGCTGTTCACGGCGCGCGTGACGACCTAGAAATTTTGGGGTTCACCCGCAGGTTCTGCTGAATCAAACATGGAGATCATATGAGATCATCTAAAATAATTATTTGGGTAGTCACTGGGTTGATTTGTTGATTTGAGGAAAACCTTCGCAGGAATGATCAGGAACAATTTATTTTGTCATCAAATACCATCCGGTACTCAAACCTGCGGGAATGGAAAATCACCCATTTAGATGATTTTTCTACATAGTAACTTCCATTTCTAAATTTATAGTGGTTGTCCATAACAAAGTTTAGAAATTTAGAAATCATAATATCAACTAAATACCATGGTAATTTAGATACTATGGTTGTCATGATACTATGGTTGTCCATAAATTACCACAAAGTATCATCAAATAGTTGTTGTGCATCTTCCCTCTGTCGTACCTCTGACGAATTCACATGGTTCGTATGGTCGGTACGCCTGGTTGGTAACCAAAACGATCCTTCCCAGTTGCAAGTTTATAATCCTCATAAACTATAGACTATCGATGTTTCTACCATGAAAATCCTATAGAAATTAGAGTTGTTCATCAGCTTAGCTGTCTGTATGGGGCACCAATTGCAGCCTTGTGGCAGCTGAGATTGTCTGTTCAACATGGCTGTGTCTGAAAGTTGAAGCCCAAGTCACTTGCCCATGTTTCATCGCGGGAAGTCACATGATAAATTGTTAAAGCATCACATGTTGGGGTACCCTATTCATCCCTATTTTCAGACCATTTAGCTCTGGTTGGTGGTTGACCTACCCCTCTGAAACATATGAAAGTCAGTTGGGAGTATTATTCCCAATATAATTGTGGAAAAATAAGACATGTTCCAAACCACCAACCAGAGTTTGTCCATATCAACATATATATTTGTTCCATGTCTGAACTGCAGAACGTGGGTGGTTGGACTTCGGTTTGAATTCTCCGCATGTTCGGATGTGTCTATGTTGAACCATCAGTGAGCTACCTTTGAACACAGTCCGAGTCCCAATTTTCTGGATCCCTTAAAGTATCAAAGTATCCATTTGCGCGGATATTATCCAGTGGATTTATCCATGTTGCCATATAATTCAACATCACCATCTGATATTGTGAACGCGCGGCTCCTGGGATATTTTATCACACATAAATCAGATATTATGAACTGATGAGTCACTAGGTTCCCTTCGATGTACTCAAAAAAACAGAAAACACATCAGTACATCTAAGGGGACCTAGTGACTCATCTCAGCAGTATCTTCTGCAGGGCATTGCAGGGTGTGAGAAAATCTCTTGGGGCCCAAATTATAATAAGTTGGTTCGAAAAAAAAAAAAAAAAACAATCTAAGTTAATCGAACTATAGCTACATTTATACTTCCATCTGGTTATTTAACATAGCCATGGAAAGATCCACCATTTTTAAGTTCGGTAAACCATCTATTTCTGTGGGCCATCTATACCATAACTATGTTAGTCATAACCAGAGGGTAACCAGTAACCATGTTGCAAACCTAGCAACCAACGGATCCGGATCCAGGGGGATCCCCGACCAGCTATAGATAGCTATAGCACTCAGCGCCAAGATGCCATGAGGTACGCATCCAAAGAGTACTTGTAGAAGGTGTGCATGTTGCCTCACTGCGACACTGAATAGTACTGAATGAATTGCACTCAGTACCCTCTGGTAAACTAACAGTTTGCTATTGAAAATGGCCATAGAAATAGTGAGTTTTCCCATTAAAAATGGTGGATCTTTCCATAGTTACGTTAGTTTACCAGAGGGTAAACCAGGCAAACTGCTGGCTGTTGTTGGTTTGAAAACCCCAAACTGCTGGCAGTTCCCTGGAGATGAAAGCTGCTTGGCGATGATCTATTTGAGATGAATTCTTCCGAGTGAAGTTGCAGCTGTTGGTCCTCCACCCTGAAAAACCTCACCATCTGTTTCCAAAAAAATCCACCATTTAACAACAATTCATGGTTCATCACCATTTTCCCCCCCAAAAGATGATGCAACCAATTTGTTGCCGTATTTTTTTTCCCATGTCAACATCTTTCCCAACCAACCCCCCAGTCCGCCCCCAAAAAAGATCTCCGAAACGGGCGGCACAAACTCATGAGTTGGAAGAACAGCAAGGAGCCCCGTGCCCCCGTGGGACGATAAAACTCCGAGGTTTCGTTGATCTTCAGCTCCGTCTCCTGGGACAAAACATGGGGAGATTGGAACATGGAGAATGATGGGATTACCCTCTGCTAAACGTTTACATAGCTATGGAAAGATCCAGCATTTTTAATGGGAAAATCAACGAACTAAATTGCAATTTTCAATAGCTATGTAACAAATTACCAGAGGGTAAAAAGCGCCATAGAACATGAAGCCGAAATAGCTTCTAAAGTTGCAGCGTAATGTGATGGTTAGTGAATATTAATAACCTTTAAAGTTTCAGGTTAAGTGAACGGTTTCAATTTTGCCAGTACCATTTATAAACTATAGCCATTGTTAGTTAAATATCGATTATATCCTGATTATACCTACACAATGACAATGATCATCAACCAACAGGGGTTTTGGCTGCTACTCATGTGCCAAGAACGTCAACAGGTGTTCTTCGATCTTCATCAACAACACCTTTCTAAGGGTTTATAATCACCTGTCTAATCGCCGTCTCATTGGTGATGTTTTGCCCCCCAAAAAAACTCGGGAAATTTCACCGGCAAATCTACATGTTGATGACATCCTTAGCTTTGTGGCCATAATCCCAACTTTCATGGTTTTGAATCCAAATGTCATGCACAAATCTCTAATTATATGTTGTGTCCCAGGGCGCGCCTGTGCAACCACCACCTTCTCTTTCACTTCATCACTGGTCCTCGGGACCGCTGAAAGAATTTCTGTGGGAGCAGAAAATTTGAACTGGTTGAATGTACGGAACCGTATTGGCAATGCTGTCCCTAGATTCCTACACCCCTGGTTGTTTTAAGTGCAGGGTTCCATGTTGATATCAAGTAGTCAGTTTTGGGGGTGAAGCCCTACTTGATCAGCCAGGGTTTGCCAATCCGGGGTTGACATTATTTACCCCAGCAACAAAACACATGGAAAATGTGGTTTCAACTCAAGACACTAAACATCAGGTTTCCAGCAACAAACAAAAAGACATAATTAAACAAACACACTGAGGATACCCTCTGGTAAACTAACATAGCTATTGAAAATGGCCATTTATAGTGAGTTTTCCCATGAAAAATGGTGATTTTCCATAGTTATGTTAAATTACCAGAGGGTAACTGGCCCTTGCCACCCCAAGCACCTGATGAATTATATGCGCTCTTATGACCCTTCAATAGGCGGTCATGACTCAATCAGTTCTGGCGCCCTGCAAACTCCACAAGTTGCTATGGCGGGTTTTTCATGGAGATTCCCTGTTCATGGATTGTGATGATATCCCCCAATTATTTCACTAGTACTTCAAAAAGAGCAGTTTAATCAATCATTTCATCTATCAAGTATATCCTCATATATCCTAAAATATTGTGTTGGTTTCACCTCCATCTTTGAAACAAAATACCCCCAAAAAACTCAAAGAAAACACCGCTTTTTGGCTCCCCTTGGCCCAAGACGCTTTTTGGCTTCCTCCAGACTCAAAATCAGCTCCGTGTCCTTATCCCAGCGATTGGGATAACGGTTGTACTGCGTATTTTCATATACATATATATATATATATATGTATGTATATATATATATATATGTATATGTGTATGTATATATATATATATGTGTATATGTATATATATATATATATATATATATATATATATATAAATATGTGTTATGTATATATATATATATATATGTATATGTATATATATATATATATATATATATGTTATGTATTGTAT
>Ga0126342_10017083_pt1 | contig 12577 bp, 9 predicted proteins | sample Cyp1metagenome_FD_92528 | JGI IMG/M metagenome (GOLD analysis project Ga0126342, IMG submission 92528) | Coral microbial communities from Lord Howe Island, Old Settlement Bay, Australia - Cyphastrea 1 metagenome | ecosystem: Host-associated > Invertebrates > Cnidaria > Coral ...
AAGCACACCAAAGCACACCAAAGCACACCAAAGCACACCAAAGCACACCAAAGCACACCACAAGGTGGCAAGTTCCTGGTCCAAAAAGGCACCTATCTATCCTATGCCATGCCATTTTGTCCATCTCATCCTATCCTGTATATACATATATTTTTTCCGGGTGAGCCCGACAGATTCGGGAATTGAAAACACCGCTACAAACATCAGTGAACTGTATGCTGGAACCAATCTTCAAGACGACACCCATAGGGCATCACCTGCAACATGACCCTTGTGTTCGGCTTTGTGGCGGTCTCAGCATCTCCGTTCCAGCCAGTTTATTTCCAGTGGTCAGAGCCGGGGCAGTCTTGGTTCACAAGGCCCAAGCGGTTGCCGCTGCTCAGCCAGAGACTCAATGATGTGGCACATAAAAAGGCACCGGAGCATAGATCTTATGCGTCTTAAGCATAGTGAATTCAGTCTGGATGGCCGTAAATGTATTGGATTGTATTGGATGGCCATGTATTATATGTATTGGTGTGCCTTCCGGGCCTGTGCTCATTTCGTGGCTGAGCTCTGTCCTCAGCAACCAGCAACCGCTGCTAGGTATGGGGCGCATCTTATTTCACCTTTTCCTGGTCGCGTGTTGGACTTCCAGAAAAAACTCTCAGGCCCGGGGTTCTGATCACGGAGAAGAACAATTTGGATCAAATTCATGTTTCTTGAATCTTCTAGACACTTATTTAATTACCTCCGGCAAGCCCGCCGGCCATAGAGAGGTGGCCCCAAGGGAGTTTGATGTGCATTCTAGGTGGAAGCCCGCGAGAGAGCAGAAGAGAAAGGAAGGAGAAGAAGAAGAAGAATAAGAAGAATAAGAAAGGAAGACGAAGACAAAGCCGTAAAACGGAAGCGGCTTGTGTAGCAAGGTTTGCTGTAACAACCTATCGACCGTATACCAAATTAGTACCGCCCCCAGCAAAGTAGCGCCAGGCACTATGTATGAGCCTCTGGCTTGACAGCAGACCCCTGCATGGAAGGAGGCAGGGGTGAGATTGCCCCAAGGGAGGTTGACGTGCACGCTAGGTGGAAGCCTGAGAGAAGAAGAGACGAAGACAGAGCCGTAGATCAGAAGCAGCTTGAAGAGCAAGTGCGTGCTTGAACAACCAATCGAACGCGTACCAAATGAGTACTGGTTGATCGGTACCGTGTGCGTCCTGTGACGAGCACCTGTAGACGACGGTAACGCTGTAGGCGTCAGAGTAGGCGTTGGAGTAGGCGTAGGAGTAGGAGTGGTAGTGGTGGTAGTGGTGGTGGTGGTGGTAGTAGTAGTAGCAGTAGTACTACTACTACTACTGCTACTGCTACTGCTACTGCTACTGCTACTGCTACTGCTACTGCTACTGCTACTGCTACTGCTACTGCTACTTGCTACTTGCTACTTGCTACTTGCTACTTGCTACTGCTACTGCTACTGCTACTACTACTACGACGACGACGACTACTACTACGACTACTACGACTACTGCTACTAGTACTAGTACTACTACTGCTACTACTGCTACTACTACTACTAGTACTACTAGTACTACTAGTACTACTAGTACTACTAGTACTACTACTAGTACTACTACTGCTACTGCTACTACTACTACTAGTACTACTAGTAGTACTACTAGTACTACTAATACTACTACTAGTACTACTAGTGCTACTAGTACTACTACTAGTACTACTAGTGCTACTAGTACTACTAGTACTACTAGTACTACTAGTATTACTACTAGTACTACTACTAGTACAGCAAACAATGCGCAGCAAGAGAACAAAGGAACAAGCAGAAGCCAAAAACAGAAACAAGAACAACGTCTTCCAATCAGACACGCCGGCAGGCCGGCGGATTTCATATATTTTTATATGTATGAAATGGATCTTGTGAGTATGAGGCCAAGATGCTTGGAAGCCAGAAGAGGAGCATCCGCTGACAGTTTTTTCAGAGGCTCAGCTGTGGCCTTGACTTTGGTGACAGGACCCCGGCGTCGTGGCAGTGCGGCGCATGCACCCCATGACACAGGGTTTGAAGATTTTGGAGCACGATGCAGATGGACACAAAAGGCCCTTAACTTCACTGAATCTCATGAAACCTCAGCATTTGCATTTGTGCTTTCCGCAGACATATTTTTTGTATTGGCAGTAGGCCTTTATTCTATGTACATTATCATTGCACAGATGGATCTATCAGAAGGTATTCAAACCCACCACATGATCACAACAAGACGCTGTTTAGATTTGTAACTTAGATGCCGGCGCGCCGTTGGATCTGAGCTACTGTTGGCTAGGGACTTAGCTTGTCTTGGGAGAGGGGGGTGCGTGACAGTTGCCATTGGACATGAAACACCAAGAGCATTGTCTTGTCAAATTCTTGCACTAGGACTTGGTTGCATCATGCGCTCGCGCTCTGCAATTTTGCTCATCGACGCTCGGCTGTCGTAGTCGTGGCGTTCCTGCTGTACCACGCTGTACCACATAGAATCTCTTAGACTCATCACCGTTCAGCAGCGCAGGCCTTGAACTAGCATGAACTAGCGTTGTTTTGAGGCAGCCTGTTTCTGCTACATTGCGCTGCAATCAACCTTCAATTTTGCATCCGTGGTGCAAGTGCAAAAGCCACGCGTGGCTTACATTGCAGTGGTTGATGCCACTTGGTTAAAACTTGCTAAGGCTTGCTCGAACTGCATGGTTCAAGTAGGCTGACATAGTTGAGATCTCCGCAATGCATACTGCAGCCAGCCCAGGTGAACGTGAAGGAAGGACAGGAAAATGAATTTTTGGAGGCACTACTCACTTCTGACTGAATTTTGATCGTTTGATTCAAGAGGCTGAGAATTTTGAAGGACAAGAACATGTTGCACCAAGAAGCATTGAAGACTCCCAAGGTGTATTCCAGACTTCTCAAGGTAAGAAATGATAATTGGATGTTCTAAGCTGCTTTGCAGCTTGAAAGGATAAGTGCTCCTTTTGACAAACATACCATTGTTTGCAAGTTATGTAAGTGTTCTTCAAGTGTTTCCGGCAGCTATTTGTGCGAAGTGGTGAGGAAGGATTGTTAAGAAGTTCAGAAGTGTCCTTGACATTCCTTGTAGGCCTTGTGGGATACTTTTGAGATGCATTTGAGATGCATTGACGCTGGAATTTTTGCATGTCATTGAGGGTCACCTCACTGTGACTGCAGGCGTCGCTGAAAAACGCCAGAGCCTCCACAGGTGAAGACTTGAACCAGCGCTTTGACGTTTTGCAAAAGAGCAACTTGGACAAAGGACACGGGGCTAAAGGCTAGCGCGGCGCGGCTGGCGGGCCTACCAGAGTAAGGCAACCCAAAAGACAAGGACAACGTATATTATACTGTAAGACAAAGTACAAGAAAGTAAGACACAGTGGATCAAATGCCAGGCTGTGCAGGCGCTGGGCCATTTGATTCAGAAGACTAGTTCCATCAACTTGCAGCACTTCAAGCTTGGGGTGTCACATGTCTTTTTTGGAGCGGCAGCATGCTAGATCTGCACATTTCGATACATTTTGAATGCACTGCGCGAACATAAGGAGATGACCCCAGCAGTTTCGCCCTCGTTGAGATCTACAGGACCAAGCCCTGCACCGTTAGCAATCTCCAATGTCTTGCTAGGTGGAACATGTTATTCTTGCTTTCGCACACATAACGACAGAGCACATGCACGACGGCAGATATGTATATTATACATAATGCTTGTAGAAGCCACAGCTAGGGATGTGGTGCGCAGCGACCCGGGGACTGAAGAGTCAAACTGGGCGGTCAATTTTGCTCCCGAAAGCCAGGAATGCGAACGGCCCTGCAGACCACAAAGGAACTGAGCACTACTTAACCTGGCGCGAGAGTGTCGCAGAGATGATGGAAACGCCCAGGACGATTTTCAGTAAATATCAGTAAGTGACAAACTTCTTCCGCAGTTCCTTTTGGCAGTCTCTTGCTTTGTTGGAGGAGCGCAAGCCAGTGGGAAACCATCTTCCCTGGCAAGGCCTTACAGTGTCAACCTGAACTTTGAGATGCGGAGAGTTTGTTTGAGTGATTGGTCAGAGCGAATGCACGAGGCATCCGACTACCGCTCCTCAGCTGTCATCCTTGAACGATCCCAGGCGGTAGACAGACTGTTGATTGGAAGTGGCTTTAAGTTTAAGGCTTTCAAGAGGTAAAGGCTTCACAAACCTTGGCGAACCATCTGAGCCCGGATGAGCCAGAGAGAGAGAGAGGACGTTTCCAGGAGTGGTTCCCACAGAATTCTTCTAAGAAACAAGATGCGAGCAGACAACTCAAGCAGGTCTTGGTGCTGATCCCCTGTTTTGTGAACGACTTCTGAACTGTATTCCCACTTGTTAGGTGTCTGTTTTGGGGTGAATGTCGATGAAGGTCGTTGAACGATAGAAAACATCACAGCACTGCGTCTTCTGCAAGCTAGGGCGCAGCTGACGTGGATGTCACGCACGTGTTCGTCAGTGTGAAGCCAGGGCGAGAAGAGGTTGGGAATGGCTGGGATGCTCGGACATGCACGGCCTTTCCGACGGGAAATTGACCCCCAGGAGTTCAAGAAGGCGACACGCGAGAATGCCATGCAGTCGGCAAGGGCCCCAGTCGGATTGAGAACTTTCTTTATGATCTTATTAAATGATCTTTGTGATGTGTGATTTTTATGAAGATTAATTGCGGTCTCCAGGTGAAAGAATGGGGCAATCTCCGCTTCGACGTTTTGGAGAATGTTGAGGTCCCTACAGAATTCCTCCTGATTGAAGTGTACAGGCTGGATGCGGCTAAAGCATTTTTTAAAATGTCCTAACTGTAGGGAATTTGCAGACGCATGTCGACTCTCTGTCTTGAAATCCTGAATTTTGTCTGGCCTCCGTGTCAGAGTGGCAACTGAAGGACTGCTGCAGATGCAGCCCAGCACAAAGAGACGAAGCACTACTTGGAGTGGAGGCAAATGCTTGAAAAAGACGGTGTGGCCCAACATTCTTCCTTTTGGGCCAAAGATCCGACATGCTGGACACGTGAGTAGCGTGAGTTGTCACCGCGCAAAAATGACGAAAGACCGAGACATTCTAAAGGAACTTTTTGAAGTTTCTTTGAGTGCATTGTCTTTTGATAATATCTCTATCTATAATGATCTATTATTGGAAGTTTTCAAACTGTAACTTGTGGGGCAAAGAGACTTGAATGCGAGATTCTAGGCTCAGCGTGGCAGGTGTCTGATTTAGATACCGGTGGGCGGCTGCCATGTTCCGCATGACGCGGTTGGTTTTATGCACAACATTTTTCACATACAGACGCTTGTATACACAGATGATGCCTTTATACGGAAAACGAATTGCACACAGAAACTTGTGCACACAGCGCACTTTTACACGCAACTAACTTTTACACGGGGAGGTTTTGCTTCCCCTTTTTGATCACCTACCTTTCGTGTTCCCCCTCTCAAGATTTTTTTTTAATTATTACCATTAACATTATTTCCATCATTATTATCAGTGTCAAAAAATTAAGATAAATATAAATATAAATAGATTATATATATATATATCTTAAAAGGGAAAGGACATCAGAGGACTATTCCAGTCGGTCAGGAGCACGGTGGAGGACATGATGGCCAAACCACGGTCAGCAAAGAAATATGCACGGAACCATAGCGTGTTGTTTTCAATCAGGATGCTTCAAACAAGTTTCTATATTTTGTTTCTTGGAACTTGCGATGCTCCTGAGGTCACTCATTTCCCTAGCGTCCCTGCTGCTTGGAAGGTGGCTCCAACGGTTGTGGCCTCAGAGCGGCACCAAAAAATTTCTCGGTGCCACGGCATGCGGGTGCTTTGCTCAGGTTTATTGAGGCCTTCTGAGCAATCTGTCCTGATCTGTGAGAAAAAACTGGCGGATTTGCACAGTGCAGATCAGGAACCCTTCCCAGATGGTCACCACAGCTGATTGATGACTCATGAAATCTGATGAAAACACGGGTTGGAATCCCAGGTACGCCTACTACAAGCGTTATGGTCACGACACGATTTGTATGCCAGCGAGCTGGCGACCTTCAAGGAACGGGTTTGATTTTTATGGTTCCATGACGGTAGGGGTTTTACATCAACAGACCAGTCGGGGTGAAACGTGTTCAGGTTTGTTGAACTCGGTTGAGTTCCGTTGAGTTTTGTTGAGTTTTGTTGAGCATACTGAGCGTGTTTGTTTCCTGTCTGTTTTGCTGAGTTGTCTTGAGGGGAGCTGGCTATGACCTGGATGAAATCGAGGCACCAACAACTTCAGACTTGCTCTTCAATGACATGAAGAGTAGAAACAAAATTCCAGTACAGCACTGTCCTCCTTGTCTTTCGGCAATGGTTTCAGATGTTATGTGGATGTGATGGATTTGACTGGCTAGAAAACTAAATGGCGCTATAGAATACTATAGAACCCCTTCTCTGCAGTTTTTTAGCGACAAAACAAACTTTTGGTCAATACCCAGCAAAGATGCATGACTTGCTCTGTGTTATCCGTATTTTGTGGCCATGGATGAAGTCATTGCCAGAGTGAAAGGACACAGAGATACTCTTCTCTCTGGCAGCGAATCTCAAATCTCTGAGGCATTGGCAGCACTGACTGCACTTGGAAGTTTGCCCGAGCAGGTCTTAGGAGAGACCTTTGTTGGACTCGCAGTCGACAAAATCAGCAAAGATGCGACCCTGCCCGAGCAGCTGAAGCGCTCATCTCGAGAACTTCTTAGATTTTGGCAGGACAGCCTTCACAGATGGAAGGCAATGACTACGACCTCATCCGACCGAGAACGCTCTCCAAGCCTGGACGTGGCCGCAGTTCCACACTTAACCAAGCAACGGGAAAAAGTTATGGAAAAGCTGGCGGAGGCCTTGTCGACTGCAGCTGTTCGCCGAGAATTTAGTGACAGACAGTCCGACAAAAACTCTTCTGGATCTCCTGGATCTCTTGGATCTGGATCTGCCTCTCTGTGGGCTTCGAAGCCTTTGAAGCCCTCTCTGGTTCTCGCAGCTGAAATTGAAGGTGTGTTGCACAGTCAGCTTGAGGGTCGAAAGTATGTGGCCCAAGCGAGATCATTGCTTTACAACATCAAAGATGCCTCCAATGTTGAGTTTTGCAGAAGTTTACTTGAAGGAGACTTTGACATTCGCCAGTTGCCTTCTCTTTCTGCGGAAGACATGGCAAGCTCCAGCCGGAATGCAAGAAGAGCGCAGGTGCGAAAAGAAGCCTTTGAGGCTGCCGCAGTACGGCCTGCAAGCCACACGGTTACGGACAAGTTTGTGTGCGAAAAGTGTGGCAGCAACAAAACTGCCTACACACAAAGTGCTGCAGTAGAAAGCTGTGTGCGCTCCGGCGGTGAGCCAGTGGAAACCATGGTGACTTTTGTGACATGCCTTGCCTGTAGCAATGCCTGGACAGAACGAAGTGGTTTTGCATAGCTGCGAAAAGGCAATGGTATGGAACAGCGATGATCAAATAAGGCCAAAGACAACTACCGAAGACCCTGAAGTCGTTCGATGAGCGGCTCCACAAGAAATGCCTGCTCGAAAGGATCTGATCACCCCTTCAAGATGCATGTGGAGATTTGGAACTTGAGCGAGAGCAGGTTGTTCAACAAAAAGGGGCCTCCAAACGATCTCCGTGTAGACAGTCATGGCAAAAGACTATGAAAAGGCTTTAAAACGGCCTCCTCTCACACCCAGCTGCACCGAAAGAAAGAGTTGAGGATGGCCAAATCGGACCAGATGTGCTGCGTTTATTTAATCATTTTTTTTTTGCGGTTTTTGTTGGAGTTCATGTTCTGTCTACCCTTTCTGTGGGCAGCACGCAACTTAGTCTTTTGATGTCTTTTGGGACGTTTTGGGAGGCCTTGGCAGGTGTGGATCGCATGACTATCCCACCAGGGCCTGGCACCAAGCAGCTTGCGTTGGTTCTTGTTTGCTCAGATCTCAATAGTCACTATAGTCACTATTTGATCTATTTTGATCTATTGAATCTATTTGGACTATTTGGTAGAGATGGATAGAGTCAGAGCATCTATCTTCAGGCCACCCATTTGACAGGATTTCTGCAGTTTGACTCCGCTTTTGAATTGTTGAGCTTTCAAAGCCCAGGCTTCTCGAGCAGCTTGCAAAAGGCGACTACGCCTTGGAGAGGACCCTGCCCATGCCCTGCAATGATTGACTGTGGTGGGGATTGCGAAAGGGTCACAGAGGAGTGGAGAAAAAAGTGTTGTTGGAATACGGTTGCGCTCCGATGTAGCATGTGGGACTCGGGACAGTCATGGGACCGATGTCTTGTGAAATGTGGACAGTAGATGTAGTAAAATGTCCCTTAGAATTCGCACAGTTGGAGTATGTTGCACTTAGATTTTTCAACGGGTGCTGAGGGTTCTAAAGGAGGATCCCTGAAAGGTCTCCACGAGAGCACTTTGCGGCAAGTTACTCCATGTATTCTGCAAGATCTGCAATAGCAATGGTCATCAGTGGTCTATTTCACCATGGAGTGGCCCGAGAGGTTGTACAAAGCCTACGGCAAGAGTATTCCACACAATGGTCTTTGACCAAGCTATTCCAAGGGAGTGCCCAACAGAACTCTGTCCAGAAGGGCGGTGTAGAAAGGTGGAGAAGGACGTAGAAAGAATGTCACGAAAGCTAGCTTTTGCAGGCTGAAGTCCCCTCTTGCTTTAGCAAGGAATTGGCGCGCTGGAATCACCAATCGCATGAAACTTCACCCCCCTCCCCCTTCGTGGCTTTTTCACAAGCAGTTTTGCCATAGCTCCGTCCTTTCTCGGGACATCGTCGCTGTATCGTCGCCATCAGCATCAGCAGCGTCATCAGAATCAGCAGCATCATCATCACGCACCGCTCGTTGGCCACACCTTCCTCCCTCTCCCTTGACCCTCCCAGCTAGCTTTCGTCCCTTACCCCTTTGTCTCAAGTTCTACTAGAGTGTGTCGTCGGAAAAGATGGAACCAAGTCTTATTAAACAGGTTTCTGCTAGCACCTTCTAAGGAAGTGCTTGTCAAGAGTGCCACAGAAAACAACTGTGCTTCAAGGCATTTTCCTACGCTTCGGAGGATTATTATGCAGCAGTTTCACGTCCGGGTCTCTTTTTGGAAAATTTTCTAACCCTGACCGAGTGTCGGTGGTGCAAACAGATCACTCCATGGTGTCAGAAAATGTTGAATACAAATCGTTTCGGCAATCTGCTAGCTGCTTGGCGCAAGTTCAACTCCATGCCGGCGGGGAATCTTCCCATTGTCCCAGCGCACCAGCGCTTAGCAGAAGAAGGCAATGGCAATGGCCGAATTGGCCATCAGATTCTCGCTGCCGCCTTCGAGTCTGCAGCTCAAAATGGACACTGGGTGTATCAATGACAGTCCAACCCCGAACGGGTGACACTGTGACATGCTTTCAGATGGATTCCCTGAGTCAAATCACATCTCAAGATATCTCAAGCACAAAAGGACGCATTGCGTGGCCGAAGCTTTGCATCCAAGGTCGTTCTCACTGTCGCCGGCAGTCTCGCCTGCTGGCATTCCGGCGGACGCCGGCCTTCCATTGACAGTTTTTTGGCCGAAGACCGAACCATCCCATTGCCACAGCCAAGATCAGCCAAGATCAGCCAAGCATTTTTGAATTTGCCTGGTTTTGTCATGTTTTGTCATGCTTTGTCCATGTTCAAAACCCTGGCCTGTTGCTCATGTGTCGACCAAGGTTAAGAACACTTTTATAGATGTGGCAGATGAGGAGTCTCCAGACTCTATGACTTCCTTCCATGATGGGGCCAAGACATGCACTGCCCGCATGTCGGACACTGCTTCTCCTGCAAGATTTTTCGTGTCTCATGACGCTCGGGCCTTAATGACATGAGCGCGCGCACACACACACAGGTGGAAGAAACATCCTTCTTGCAAAGCCCCAGCCAATCTGCAAAACTTACTGCCAGACGCCTTGAGATTGTGAAGGGGGCTGCTTTTCATTCCCAGGCCTTTGGAACAATATATAATTTATTCATATGTCATATTTATTCATATACTGTGAAACAACAACAAGCATTAATTAACAAGTGTTGACAGCAGACCGCCACCCACACTTTGTGAAGAGTTCGGGAGCATTTTGATTTGGGTTTCATTTCTTGTGGTGCTGTCATTGCTTTTTCAATCAGAATTCTAAAAAAACTCTTGCCAAGGAAAGTGGCCCTGGCAGGGACGAGGAACATCAGGATGCAACAGGCAAGGCTGCTGTCCACGCGTTGGTTTCGGAAAAAACCCAACACACCCGTGCCATCCTTTACCTATTTATAAGAGAAAAATGATAAGAGCAGAAGCAAGCACTGAACATGTTGGGATGCCGGCATGCACAGATGCATCAAGACCCATGCGCACATTTGGGCTTGTGCACGCATGATTCTACGCGTAGATGCTCACATAGCCTGACCCTCTGCAATTTACGCTAAAACCTCTGTCCCGTCGCAGGAAGTTCTTTGATGTGTCCCAATGCGCCACCATCACCAGCGTCCCCAACAGAAGAAGATCAGGGAGACCCACCTCCACCTCCTCAGCACCTCGTGTCAGCAAGAATCCATTCTGGTTGCTAAATCAATTTTAATTTTGTTGCTATAATTTTACGTTTCAGGAACATTTTGGCATTTGTTCAGCCGCAGGGGGCCAAAGCCTCTTCTACAGGGTGTGTAGTTTGCCAAGGATCAGCCCCTCTCATCTTGGGCGGCAGCTCCTGGGTTTGGCGCTCAACGCCCCTGAAAACATACAACATCCACCCTCAGAAGGTTCTCGGCTACACGGGCTTTTCGATGAGGACAGGTTCAAGACGGGCAGGGTTCGAGGAGTGTTATGGATGGTTATAGCGGCTATGAGGGGATGGGCTGGGAGCCACTGAGATGAGAAGTTTTGCAATAGCAAAATCGACAGGAAGGGCTCCCAGCATGCCAGCCATGCGTTGCTTGGCTGCAGCCAATGCCATTATATAGGGTGGCATTGTTTCACAACAGCACCAATGTTTCTTTTTGCTCTGTTTTATCATTTCTCCCCTCGCTGAGGCATGGTTCCACAAGAAGCCAAGTGGATGTATAAACGGTCAAGCGTGCAAACGCTGCCACCTTTGCCCAGAAGGAGAGCCGAAACTAAGAAAAAAACAGCTCCATGGATTGAACAGAAGTGTGCCAAGCGGAGGTGGTGACAGTTCCGTTTGTGCATTCGTTTCATCAGGAAAGACACATAAGAAGTATACAGAACATCAGTTTGCTTTCTTGGCTTTCTTTGCAGGTGCTGGTGTTGTTGTATGTTGGTTGTTGTGTGCGCACAGCATCGGGCTTCACTGCAGTCAATGTAATACATCCTCCATGTCCTTGACAACCACTGGCAGCTCTTCAAAGCAATTGAGAGCTGACAGCTAAGGAAAGTTGCCCGTTTGCGCCAGCAACAGGCTGAAGCGGCAAATCGGGAAGCTGTTCAAGCGCAGGCCCAAGCACAAGCGCAAGCTCAAGCTCAAGCCCAAGCGCAAGCTCGAGCGCAAGCTCAAGCGCAGGTGCAAGCGCAAGCGCAGGTGCAAGCGCAGGCGCAAGCGCAAGCGCAGGCGCAAGCGCAGGCGCAAGCGCAGGCGCAAGCGCAGGCGCAAGCAGCACAGGCAGCTGCTCAGGGCGTGCAGGCAGGGTTTGGGAGTGCATATTCCTGCTCAGCAATTGGAAACAAGCCGTCATGCTAGTGTATAATAGCCCATGAGATTCCATGGGCTACCCGAACAGAGGTGGAGTAGTGAGTAGTCCAACATACTTTCAACATGTCTCAACTGAAAACACATATTCTAAAGAAAGTCTAAAGACGTGTTCCTGCAGATTGGATGCGCGTCAAAATTTGTCTTACAGAAAGTAGTTTACGACTGTTGCGACCCCTCCCTCAGCCCCTGTGCCAACTCAAACGATGTCAGGGCCAAGACGCGTCCGCGAGAGCTGCTGATGCAACTAGAGGCAGGGACAGAACGAGTTCCATGTTGTGGCATGATTGTGAAATGATGCGTTGGTCATACTTTGTACTATTTATGTACGTATAGCTAACTAGTTGCCAACGGCGCTGCAGGGCGCCTGGGTGTTTTTTTTGGTGTTCATGTGCCTGATGATGTCACGTTGATGATGGGGTGGGTCGGGGTGGGGTGGGATGTTAACGTTCATGCACATGTTGCGTTGATGATGTTACGTTGATGACAGGGTGGGGTGGGGGCGGGGAGGGATGTTAAAGTTCATGTACATGTTACGTTGTTGATGTTACATTGATGATGGATGGGGTGGGGATGGGGTAGGATGCTAACGTTAATGCACATGTTGCGTTGATGATGTTGCATTGATGATGGAGTGGGGTGGGGGTGGGGTAGGATATGGTAGGATGTTAACGTTCATGCGCATGTTATGTTGATGATGTTACGTTGATGATGGAGTGGGGTGGGGGTGGGGTGGGATGTTCCGTTCATGCTCATGTTACGTTGATAATGTTACGTTGATAATGGGGGGGGGGTGGGGTGGGGG
>Ga0126342_10017084_pt1 | contig 12577 bp, 10 predicted proteins | sample Cyp1metagenome_FD_92528 | JGI IMG/M metagenome (GOLD analysis project Ga0126342, IMG submission 92528) | Coral microbial communities from Lord Howe Island, Old Settlement Bay, Australia - Cyphastrea 1 metagenome | ecosystem: Host-associated > Invertebrates > Cnidaria > Coral ...
AAGCCTATACTGGGAAAACTGCTCGCCTATAACAGGAAAACATCCTGGTATAGCCTCCAAAACCCCGGTATAGGCTAGCACGTAACGACTATACCAGATATGTCCTTTGGAAGCATAGGGTATATAATGAGCTAAGTATAGCTAAGTTGGTTTTTGATTTTATATTGCCTTTGTCATAGGTATAGGAATAGTCGTGGTTGCGGTTATGTTTGTACGAGGTGGTGCTCCCCCATCTACGGTGGTCTTACCAGCAAGATATATGGAATTAGCCATCAAAGATATGGCTTGAAAGCTTGGTGATGGATAGTACTAAGGCACCTAGGTCAATCAACTGGATGGGTAGAAACTCATCCGAACTAGTCTTGGATGGTATCAATGGGATTATGTACTAACATAGCCCAGTTACTAGCCACTAGGTTAATCTTAGATGGGTAGAAACTAATCCGTTAGTCTTTTGGTATCACTGGAATTATCTACGTTCACCAGCTAAGAATTTGTCATTTCTTGCAGGGTATCTAAGATTGGCACTGAGTAGTGCAATGTAATCTTTACTTCTCAGCCCAATAGTCAATGGTTAGTTGGGATAGATGGGGGAATAGAAGGAGGATTTGCTCTGAATACCCTCTGGTAAACGTTTACATAATTATGGAACATCACCATTTTTCATGGGAAAACTCACTATTTCTATGGCCATTTTCACTAGCTATTTTGACATAACCAGAGGATATACGGAAGAACTGAAAAATTGGGGATGAATGGCGAACCATAAGTACTGGCAAGGTGAGGCCCACTGGCTTTCCGTCAGTTGATGGATAATACAACCATGATTTATGGTAGATATACCATCTGGTTATTTAACATAGCCATGGAAAATCCCTTATAAATGGAGGTTTATAGCTGGGAAAATCATCTATAAATGGGCCATTTTTCACGGCTATGTTAAATAACCAGAGGGTAACTATAACTGGCTGGTGGTTTGGAACATGTTTTATTTTCCATAATATATGGGATAATCCATCCCATTGACTAATATTTTGCAAGATGGTTCAAACCACCAACCAGATAATATAGTTGACAAATTGTACAGGCCTAAAAACTTTTGTTTTCAGGGCACCACATGGTATTTGGTAGATCATGGACAAACATGCAATGTTATATCTTTGGATGTACCCTTTGGTAATTTAACATAGCTATTGAACATACCCCACTTAGTTCGTTGATTTACCCATCAAAAATTGTGATTTTCTATGGTTATGTTAGTTTACCAGAGGGTACCTATCAAAAAAAAAGTTGACAAATGGTGTTGACTTATGACACCTTAGTCTTAATCTATCAACCAAAAATGTGTTTATAACATGTTCTATACAAAGTTAATGGACACTTGGCTTAGTGCTGCACTTGCTGTGACAACTGTGACATGTTGCTGCGACACCTGTAGCTTCACGGCATGCTTCGTGCGCTATGCAGTTTAGAATTTTTGGTGCATTGTTGCGGATGTGGTGCAACTCACACTTTAAATATCTTTCAATTCGATACAACCTGGAGTTTTGTGTGGAATGTTGCATGCAATCTATCTATCAATCTATCAATCTATCTATCTATCTATCCATCTATCAATCTATCTATCTATTACTACTACAACATTTGGGTGTGAAACGGATGTAGATAAGCGGGGGGATCAGCCACCAAGTCTTGTGGCACCAAGAGAATCGTCACCCAACAATGCTACAGGATGGGGCCTTGAGTCGAGCGATAGCGTGAACCGAAACGCCGTAGAAAAGTGGCTGAAAAAACGATGGTTTATGGTAGATATAACATGATATTTCACGAACTATAGTATTCATAGGGATGTTTTCATAGTTTTTAAACCAACTTATCACCATATTTCCATGATATCCCCATTAACAATGGGATTTCCATGATGTCATGGTTTGTTTCAACCAACGTTCACATCACGTTTGGGGGCCGTACCGTCGTGTACGGCGATTGGCGATTTCCTACTTATCTAGGTCAATCAACTGGATGATTAATGGGATGATTCATGGATGGTTAATGGATATTTCATGGATGGTTTACTAGGTCAATCAACTGGATGGGTAGAAACTCATCCGAACCAGTCTTGGATGGTATGGGATTATCTACGTTCACCAGCTAAGAATTTGTCATTTCTTGCAGGGTATTGGGCAGATTGGCCATGTAATGAACAAATGTTGTATATCAAAGGCGAGCAAAGTTTACAAGTGTTTTTCGGGGCTTTGATGTCAGAAGTTTCATGGAAAAAAACATGCGGAATTTTTTCGCCAGGCTTATGCGATCTACATCTTCTTGGTGATCATGTATATGAATCTTGGTGAAAAATCACATGGGTCCGTGGGTCAACCGTTGTTGACATGTTAAATGGAGGTGTCCAATTTCATGGGGGACCACAAAATGGATGGTTTATAATGGAACCCCTAGCTAACCCACTTACTAAGTTCAATGGATTGGCTTGTTTGGGAAAATCTTAACCGGAAACCAGAATTGTTGTTTCCCATCGAGAAAAAAGGGGCTTTCCTGTAATGTTTCCCTTAAACCAATCCATTGTCATGGGTCCGTGGGTCAACCTTTGTTAAATATCTTCGTACTTTTTTATCGTTTGCCTGGTTGGTGGTTTCAATCATTTTTTATTTTCCATAATATATTGGATAATCCTTCCCATTGACTTTCATATTTTTCAGAGGGGTAGGTATACCACCAACCAGTTTGCAATCAATGCTAATTAGTTTGTTTCAATGGTAATTTGTGGGGATATTCCCTTACATGGCCCAAAAGATAGGCCTTATACATGGTAGGTACCTCCAAGTTTCATCGGTTCCTGTTGCATGACCATTGATTCAATCCAATCTTGACCTAGAAACTGGTTCAAATGCCATTTCTCATCACCATATTCCATGATATTCCCATGAAATAACCAGTGATAATCTTCCATGGGTTTTCCCAGGATATAGCAGGAGCTGATTGTTTGGCAGGTAGGATTCACCATGGGTGAGATATCAACAGCCCAACCGGGAAGTCGATCAATGCTGTGGAGGGGATTGACGACTTTGTATGAATTGATGGAGAGAGTCACAAAACAAGTCGTCACAAAACACAATATAACAAAAACCATAGGAAAACCATAGGAAAATGGTGATTTCATGGGATTTATAGCTGATTTATGATAGCTAAGTTGGTTAATAAGTCCAATTTCACTATGGTTCATGGTAGATATAACTATAGTTAATGGGGTTTATAAACCAACTTATAACTGGGGGGCACCCACATCGTAGGGATTTTTTAACGGTGATATTTCATGAAATAGTGAGCCAATATAATATGTGCGTGTGTGTTTGTCTCTGCAAATATGGTATCCACTTCCGTAATCAACACGTGGCAATGGAAAATCTTCATGTATAGATAATGTTCAAAAACCTCCAGTTATTACCGGAGGGTAACCCCAAAGTGGCCAATTCAATGGGGATTTTATGGGATTTTTATTCGGATAGATCATGAACATGTGGCAACTGGGCCGCGGGAACCATCAGAGGGATTGTCATCCAAGTTTCCTGGGACGATTGGGACGATTTGTCATGTACATAAGGTTGAACAAAACCAAAAAAAAAACACCCATCCGTCAGTTGCTGAAACCTCAGTGACTTCCACCTTAAAAAAAAGATGTGGATCATCATCCAATACATTTTTCTGCTCATTTGCTGGCATCAAAGGTCTCGCAATCCTGCATCTAACGCACATTCTTTACCCTCCAGAAAATTAACATAGACCCTGCCAGATAGGGGTTGGAAGATTAGTTTCCATTAAAAAATGGTTATTTTCAGGGTCTATGTTAATTTACAAGAGGGTAATGGGGAAAAAGTTGCCAAAAGTGGAGTGACCTCCGTCATGACAAAAAAATCTGTAATTCGGACCATACATCTATTGCAGGCCACCAACTAGCGTTTGTAAAGAAAAATGCGAGGAAGCGCCTACACAATGAGAGAGAACGCATTCTTTCGGAAGTGCGGGTGGGTCATACACATACAATATATATATAGTCTTTGGACATGAAGAGAATCATGCATGGTCAATGTTTCCGGCATCTTCCGACTGCCCTTGGCCGATGATTTGTTAAAATTGGGGTCAGCTTGGCAATATCAGCTTGAATTATCTTGAGTTGTTGTTTTTCCTGCTTTGAAGTAGTTTACCCTTAAGTCACTCAATTACTTTCTTCCTCCTTTGTGCTTTGACCCACCCTTGCCAAAACCCTTGCCACGTCCATGCTGTGACCAAGCGTTGTGGACTGATTCGCAGCAAGGGCATGAACTATGTAGAAGAACACATACATATAACTTGGTAAATTATGACAACCTCACTGCGACCTCACTATAATCATGGTTTTTATAGGGAAACCATCCCCAAATGGCCCAACATTTCAGGTTAGTGAAATATTTTAATTTACCCAGATATAACCAGCGAAAGTCGGTCATGCGTAGCATTGACTGGTTCCAGGGGCCTTGTCCCCAACGTATCCCGGACATGCGATTGGAGCCGGTGGACTTAGCCAAAAAAAGTAGGGTTACTGGGAACATGGTTATACATACCTACAGTATGTACGTTTGAGATGATGTTAGTTATAGTATGTTATTTTTATATTATATGATGTTGGTTTCTTGAAAGGGCACAAAAAAAACAACTGTTCATCACTGTCTCAATGATTTGAAGGAGTGTTTAGGCACCAAATATCTGCAATTTTCGGCCCCATTCTCAACCAATCCCACTTCAAAGGCGACTGAATCAACCGTCCCCTGCATAAATTCGGGCATGATGCCAAGTTCATAATCCACCAATCGATTCAATCGACTTGGAGGTGTCGACTTCCTAAATGGGTAGATGTTCACCAGCTAAGAATTAATACGGTGGTGTACACTTGGATGTTCACCATAAGAATGTTCACCATAACTGGCTAATACACCAGCTAAGAATGTATTAACTGTTCAAGTCGACACCAGCCAAGTCACACCACTTCCTAATCTTGGATGGTATTAATGGGAATATCTACGTTCACCAGCTAAGAATTTACTTTTTTGCAGGGTATCTGGCAGATTGGCCATGAAAGGCAGCCTTTGATTATGGCTAAGGTTGGTGTCCATCGAAGCTTGTAAGACGAAACTGGAGCAAAGTGACCCAGGACGCTGGGGACAGCAGGTTAAGATGAGCGTTGCGATCTACCCTGGTCGGTTGATGATTTAACCGTCATTTAATAAGGGTTTCAACCATTTTCAACCATTAAAATGTGGGGATAAGTGGGGATAGAAGTGATGGTTTATGGTGGCTATTTCTGTAGTTGTCTATAGTTATATATACATAATTCGATGTCAAAAAAAATATATATATATATTAATGGAAACTATACACCAACAGACGTACCTAGTTCAGCAGTGGCTGCGATCTACCCGGTTGGTTGATGAGGACGGTTCGAAGATTTGACTAACCATTACCTTCTGGTAAACGTTTACATAACGAACTGGAAAATCTCCATTTCAAGTAGGTAAATCAACTATAAGATGGCCATTTTCAATAGCTATGTTAAATTACCAGAGGGTATATAAATTGCTCAGCTTCTATAGTTTTTGTTGGGGTTTTATGTGCACATCGAACATCGATTTCGAGGGTATGAAACAGTTTTTTCCAGGGACGACTTTTGGGTGCACTGAGATGGGATTGTTTGAAGGGTACGGCTGGTGGATGATCCCACAAATTTTCAGTAAGTGGGTTAGTTCACCCCAGTAAAATTTGCATGGTATACGGTATAAGTAGAGTTACCCTCTGGTAAACGTTTACAGTTTGCTATTAAAAATGGCCCAGTCGAATAGTGGATATACCCACTAATAGCATGGTGATTTTCTATAGCTATGTAACAGTTTACCACCTATTTCACCTATTTCACTGTGGTTATAAGCCACTTACTTTATTCGTGAGATGATCCACTCAGTAACTTACTTAGCAAGGTGGCTAGAGCATGGTATCACTGGTGAATGCTAGCTAGCTGGTTGGTGGTTTCAAACATGAATTTTATGTTCCATTTCATATATGGGATGTCATCCGAAACCCATTGACTTGAACTCCATCATTTTTCAAGATGGTTAAAACATGTTATTGCACCACCAACCAGCTAGGTGTTGCTGCTTTTTGTAGCTTTGCCACACGTTTGTTTGGGACCCATTCTATTTGGGGTTAAGGCAAGTCTTCATGGGTTTTTCACACTTGGTGGCCTTCGCGCCTTCGCACGATGCTGGTACAGCGAGCTGAATCTTCTGCCGGTGATTTCACAGAGAAATCCCATGAAAAATGTGAGTTTTGGCCACAGGATGGGGCCCTCCAGTTATAAGTTGGTTTATAACCCCATTTAAATATAGTTATAAGTACCATACACTATGGTTATTATAGTTATAAACCAACTTAGCTAACTATGGGGCCCCATCCTGCAAGGATCAGACGAATTCAAAGGGTCAAACGTCTCATTTTTTGGTTAGCTCGTTGCTTGGAGCTCTGCGACGTTTCTGGCCCAGCGCCTTGGATGTAGGAGGTTAAAAAATCCATCAGCCATGTGAACAACATCCCATTTCTGTGGGGATATTCCGCAATGGTGGTAAATAACTCCAGTAACTTGGGTTTATGATGGTTTATGGTAGATATATCAAACTAGTCAATGGGGTTAATGAACTAACTTATAACTATGGGGGCACCACCTTGCATAATTTCTGTTTTTTCATCCATTTACGACACGCGGGGCCTTCACCTTGAAGTACAAACTGCCGACAATACTGAGCTTTAGCGGCTCAGAAGTCTTGAGATGTTTGACAGGAGAATTCTCTAGAACAGCCATCAAGTGTTTATACCATCAAAGAATGTGAACATTTTGTGCATCACAGGGGACAATCATCAGCATTTGGAGCAACCCACTGCTGTTTGTTTGTTGATTGATTCTATGTTTGCGATGTTGATGCGAAAATAGATAGGAACCTCGCTGGCCCATTGTTTGCGTGGTAAGGGTAGCAAATCTAAGTTAGAACAGATGGGTAAGCCGACTGGCGAACGGTTCTTTCGAACCACATCACTAAAGTAACTCTGAACTACAGGAAAGCTCAACGTGTGGCTATCCGCTTCTTTATTTCGTACAGGATATACATCAGCTTGTTCATCACCATGACGACTGGGACCATGCTATGGTCATAGGATACCTCGGCCACTTCATTCAGTTCCCCTTCATGAATTCCCAGATGTGTCCTTCGTGAAGCAATCCAGACTGCCAGATCCTTCGAGAACTCACCATTACGCAACAAATAGCCATTTGAACCATGAAAAATACCATAGTTGATGGATGTTGATGGGTTATGAAATGATAAATGGGGATTACAATAGACCATAATAGGGATAACTATTAACATTATTAACCAACCAGCATCATGGGATGGAACAACGGGGTATTTTTCATGGTTCATTTAAATTTATTTGATTCATTTTCCCGAGCTTTAGAATCCTGATGTGACTGCCAGCAGGTTTCTGTTCAAGCGGTGATACGTACCCTCTGGTAAACTAACATAGCTATTGAAAATTGCAATTTATAGTGGATTTACCCATTAAAAATAGTGATTTACCATAGCTATGTTAGTTTACCAGAGGGTATCCAAGATTGTGTCTTGAGTCTTGCCTAAATCAGTTTCAATCCTGGCCTTTGTTGCTATGAAAAATCTCCAAGTTGGTTCATTATAAATCATGTTACAAGGTGGTACCCCCCAGTTATAAGTTGGTTTATAATCCCCATTAACTATAGATATAACTAACATGATATAACCCCCTAATCAACCCTAGTTATTGGACTTATAAACCAAGTTATTACATCTCCAAGTTGGTTCATTATACCCTCTGGCAATGTAACATAGCTATTGGAAATAGCCATTTAGTTCGTTAATTTACCTATGAAAAATGTTGATTTTCCATAGTTATTCAACAGTTTACCAGAGGGTGAATCGGTTCATCATGCGGTTTCAATATTTTCCATGTTACATTTTAAACCATGTTACCCTCTGGTTATTTAACATAGCCATGGAAAATGGCCCATTTATAGATGATGTTCCCAGCTAGATACCTTCATTTATGAGGGATTTTCCATATATTTATCCATATATGTGGAATATTTTTCCATATAGTGGGAATAATAATCCCAACTGACTTTCATATTTTTCAGAGGGGTAGGTCAACACCAATCAGTAAATTATGTAAAACCTATTCTCCTAACCATCTTGCGGTTCATGTTACAGTCGCGCGCCGTTCAGATCGCGGGCCAGGCCAGACATCCCTGCGATCAGAGATGGAAAATATGGGCCAAACCATCATGGACGCAGGGGAACCTGGGAGTCAATCTTACCATGGGAAAACCATGGGAAAACCGTGATTATCACTGGTTATTTCATGGGAATATCATGGAATATGGTGATGAGAAATGGCATTTCAACCAGTTTCTAGGTCAATCAACTGGATGGGTAGAAACTAATCCGAACTAGTCTTGGATGGTATTAATGGGAATATCTAGGTTCACCAGCTAATAATTTGCCATTTTTTGCAGGGTATCTGGCAGGTTGGCAATGGGACCAAGAGATGTTTGGGAAATGTTTGGGATGTTTAAACCTTTGATAAACTAACATAGCTATGACAGTTCGAAAATCATTGGAAATCAATAGTTTTGATAATTAGGTAAATCAACGAACAATTTGCAATTTTCTACATCACTCTCTTAAATGACCCAACAGGGTAGCCCTGATATATTGGGAAGAATACCACCTAAAATGACCGTATTTTTTGACGGGTTGGGGATGCTTCCCTGAAGGCTGGGCCCAGCTGAAGAATTTTTGAATCATTTGTCTATGGTTGTCTTTATTAAAAAAGCAAAGATTTCAGCTACCAAGAATATGGGAATACAATTCTAATGCATGATGCTTGGTTGATGGTGGTTTAACCGCAAATTATTGCGTAAATCTTGGTGAAGGGGACTTTTGCTTATTTGTCATTCATAAGCATATTTGCATTTATATATTTGTATATATGTACCTGACCAGCTTGTTTCTTTTTTTCGGGGTATCTCACATGTGCGAAGCATTTTTTTCGGCTATAAGTAGGGTGAACTAACACCCAACTAGAAACCATGCAGTCTATCCAACATTAACCATGAAGGAAGAGGCAAGACTGGGTCTACTGGGTCGACGCACTGGTGGTTGGATTAGGGGTTACGCTTCTATCAAACATGGCGGGCCCAGCGGGAATTATCACATTACCATTCGATTCTTGAACTTGTTTTTCTTAGGGGTTCCAGGGGTTCCAGACCACTGAATTCTCAAAGCAGGTGAAAGTTGAGCGTGTGCGAAGCGGGCTCACTGTTACCCTGTTCATACCAAGATTGTGGCCATAGCTCCGAGGAGCTGCTGAAAACAGCACTCAGATGTTGGAGCGCACCTATGCACCTAGAAAGGAACAGGACCTCTCTGTGAAATCGAAATGGCACATAAATATGTATAAATCGCACCACAAGACAACCTTGCAAGGCTGTCAACACCAGACCGAAGTGGTCGCGAGTAATTAAAGAACATTGATGGGAGTTTTTTCACTGGAATGTGCTTTGGCAATCGAGCGTGGCAATGGAAATTACCACCACTTATAGATGCCTTTTTTTTAAAGTTTTGCCATGGTTTGACTCCCAGAGCATATCTCATTACAGTGGATGACTGTATCCGTAAGCGTGTGGTTTGTCTCCATGTTTGCTAGTCGACTGGAAAAATGATCCAATGATTACTTAAGTATCCCCATGATATCCGACAATATTGTAGGATTTTGAAGTTTGTTGATCAATTGTTTTGTGATACTGCTCTTCAAAATGGTGCCCCCTAGACAGCTAAGTTGGTAGTTTTGAACTCCAACAACTATGATTTATGACACTGGTACCTATAAACTATCTGGTTGGTGGTTTCAAACATTTTTATTTTCCATAATATATGGGATGTCGTCCTTCCCATTGACTAATATTTTTTCAGAGGGGTAGGTCAACCACCAACCAGCTATAGTTATAGCTAAATTGATAGTTTTGAACTCCAACAACTATGACACTGGCACCGGTACCTATCATCTATAAACTATAGTTGATGGAGGGTATAAACCAACTTTGGCACCGGGGAAATGCGACTTTGCAGTTGAAACCCCTTTGGCCGCATTCTGCTGGTGCTTGAGGCGGTTCACGACTATGGACCTCAAAAGTATTTTGCGGCGCCTGGGCTCATGATGTGCTGTGGATCTGATCCGACTGGGTTTTTGACGGTGGGTTACCCTCTGGTAAACTGTTACATAACCATGGAAAATCACCATGTTTAATGGGAAAACTCCCTATTTCTATGGCCATGTTCAATAGCAAACTGTTAGTTTACCAGAGGGTAACCATGAAACCATGGTATAAACTTCAATATATGGAAGAATGGTTCCCAACGGCAAATCTGTTGGGTTTCAATCTCTGGTGCCGGGGACTGGTGACACAAAAAAATGCATGCCCCGAAAAACCGGAACAGTCCTGGAACCTTGCTGGAATCTTTCGCTGTTGGGTTGCAAATCTGGGCAAATGGAAATTATTGTTGTATGTATATCAAGAACCACCAACAATATAATTGAAGATTCAGCAACCACTTATGGTGAGGTGCCCCAAACATGATGTTTGTTGATTGAGTTCCACACAATTAAGTATAGATAGGTCTACAATAAACACAAACGTGAGCTTGGAGTTAATTAGAAGCCAACTTAGAGAACCAATTGAGGCAGCACCTTGTGTGATATTGTATGATCTTTGGCTTGGAGGGATTTTGGTTTCCGCTGTGGCGCTTCCTAGAGGGCCTAACAAAGATGATACTGATAGGACCTTTCTTCTCAGAATAGGTTTTACCATTCTTATCCGTCATCTATTTTTTGACGGCATATGGAAACCAGAACGATAGAAAGGTAATTCACCACCAGTTTAGTAGGATTTCATGTTTTTTTTGGTCCGGGTCCGTATACTATATCTTAGTCTACTTGGTGGTTCATCCCACTTAGTAAATGGGTTATAACCCCAGTTATAAGTGGACTAACCCTACTTATCCCACTTAAAACCAGGGTTATAACCCACTTGCTAAGTGGGATGAGCCACCAAGTACATATTTAATATCTATCTTGGATTGTTTGGCCGTTTTGGGCCTGGTTGGGGAACCTTGAGAAGGCTGCGGTGGGTCGCTGAATGGCAATTCGAACGACAAAATGATGACCAAGCAATTGATTTGGAGATACAAAGGGGGGGCCCTTGATAGCAAATGTTTTTTGAATAACTCCAACAGCTTTTGGTTTATGATACTTATATATGGGTTGCGCGCAAAAAGGGCGGTTAGGGTTTTTTTTGTTTTCTTAGTCTATCGTACAAGGCGGGCCCCAGCCTGAATGACGTACAACTAGTACAAATAGTACTACTAGTACTACTAGTACTACTACTTCTACTAGTACTACTAGTACTACAAATACTACTCGTACTATTCGTACTACTTTTACTACTAGTACTACTCGTACTACTCGTACTACTTTTACTACTAGTACTGCTAGTACTGCTAGTACTACTAGTACTACTACTTTTACTAATACTACTAGAACTACTAGTACTACTAGTACTACTACTACTACTACTAGTACTACTACTACTACTACTGCTACTACTAGTGCTACTAGTGCTTCTAGTGCTTCTAGTGCTTCTAGTGCTTCTAGTGCTACTACTACTACTACTACTACTACTACTACTACTACTACTACTACTACTACTACTAACTACTAACTACCCACTACTAACTACCCACTACTAACTACTAACTACTAACTACTAACTACTAACTACTAACTACTACTACTAACTACTACTACTACTACTACTACCACTACTACCACTACTACTACTACTACTACTACTACTACTCCTGCTGCTACTACTACGACTACTACTACTACTACTAGTAGCACTAGTACTAGTATTTCGGGTACAAGTAATGATATTACTTTGACGATCGCTAAAATTGTTCCTAGTTTGACAGCCCGTGCTGATTTTTTTGAAGTTGAAGAAGACTCCGGGAAAGGTCAGAAACAGGTCGGAAACAGGTCAGAAACACCAAAAAGGCAGCACTTGCCTAGCATCCATCCATCCATCCACCTCAGCTCTTATCATTGCTACTTCTACTATTGCTGTTACTACTACTACTACTACTACTACTACTACTACTACTACTACTACTACTACTACTACTAGTGCTACTACTACTACTACTGCTGCTACTACTACTACTACTACTCCTGCTACTACTACTACTACTGCTACTACTACTACTACTAGTAGTAGCACTAGTACTAGTATTTCGGGTACTAGTAATGATATTACTTCGACGATCACTAAAATTGTTCCTAGTTTGACTGCCCGTGCTGATTTTTTTGAAGTTGAAGAAGGCTCCGGGAAAGG
>Ga0126342_10017085_pt1 | contig 12577 bp, 10 predicted proteins | sample Cyp1metagenome_FD_92528 | JGI IMG/M metagenome (GOLD analysis project Ga0126342, IMG submission 92528) | Coral microbial communities from Lord Howe Island, Old Settlement Bay, Australia - Cyphastrea 1 metagenome | ecosystem: Host-associated > Invertebrates > Cnidaria > Coral ...
AATAGGATATATATGGGATTATAGTAGAATATAATAGGATATATATGGGATTATAGTAGAATATAATAGGATATATATGGGATTATAGTAGAATATAATAGGATATATATGGGATTATAGTAGGATAAAATAGGATATATATGGGATTATAGTATATAATATAATAGGATATATATATATGGGATTATGGTAGAATATAATAGGATATAATATGATATACTGGTTGGTGGTATACCTACCCCTCTGAAAAATCATGGAGTTAAAGTCAGTTGGGATGATGATTATTCCCAACTCTTCATGGAAAGTCATTCAAAATTCCATGGTTCCAAACCACCAACCAGGTTCTATGTTTTTCTTGTGTATGTTCATGTACCCTCTGGTTATTTGTTACATAGCCATGGTATAGATGGCTCATTTAAATAGATGATTTTCCCAGCTAGAAACCTCCATTTATTAGGGATTTTCCATGGCTATGTTAAATAACCAGAGGGTATTCCAACGAAAATCCCATTGAAATCCCATTGAACTTCCGTCATCAGCGCCTAAGATCACATCCTTGGCGGAGTCTTCCAGTGACGCAGGGGCGAACTTGGCCTGCGAGCTGTGACTGGCGATGGCTCGATCCAGTCACTGAATGGGTATGTGGGTAAAACAATAATAACCATAAATGTGGTTATATAATATAATTGTTATATTAACTATTATTATTTATTATTATTGTTATCATTGGTATTATTATTACTACTATTATTATTATGATTATTATTATGATTATTATTATGATTATTATTATGGTGATGATGATGATTATTATTATATATTATTGTCCACCTATGACCAATTATAAAACCATAAATAATATAACAATTTATAACCTGGGCATCCCCAAAATAACCATAGTTAAATGGATGGTATGTTTGCCATTCCCAGTCATGGGTGGTTTATTATTGTTTTAACCACATTAGATCCCTGTGAAAATGGATGGATGACCGTCCATCCATCCCCCAATTACATCGCAGAAGATGCTTCTATGGCTCCGAAATGCGTCGCAAATGGGCCCGAAACAGGGAGTTGTCTTTTTTGTCTTAAGCCATACCCACACGTAGAGACGCCACAAAACAACCTGTAAGTACGGAACATTCTAGCACATTTCGCATCCAGCTTGTGCAAAAGTGAGCAACATAGACATGTTGGACAAGTTTCCACATCCCAAAAAAATCATCAAAATCATCCAAATCCAACATCCAACTTCCTGATTTTCCTATTGAACAACAGGCTCTGTGAAGGAACCAAGAGGTCTGGTTCAGGCAGGTCAACGGCTCGCAACTGTGTCGGTCCTTTATCATACGTGCCATGGTTCACAGAAAGGGAAAGCCATGTGCGACTTGGAGGTGAAGTTAGGGATATGAATGGGAAAATGAATGGGTATAACCCTGGGACCTTAAAATCTCCATAAGCCACCAGAAGTTAAGATATGATAAGATATGGAGCCTCTTTTTGATTGTGAGACGTACGTCCACAGAAAAAGTTCTCTCTTTAACAAAGCACACCCCGAAGTGTGGTCATCCCAACATCATTCCGTATTCTGTATGATGGTTAATTTGTGAATGATATATTAGCCCCAACAAAAATTGGTCATGTGATATTGGTGAATGATGACCTTGCAATGATGAATAACACTTCAATATTACCCAGATACCCAGGTCGTATCAGCTTTTGGAAACTGACCCCAATGTATGACCAGGTCCGGCCATCGCGACCATGCCATTCCCAGGAAAGCCTTGGGATCCGGAGGCAGCGACAGATTCAGCTGCAGCATGGCCCCTGCGACGCTGATTGCAATCCTGTTTCAAGATAACTGGTTGGTGGTTGAGCCTACCCCTCTGAAAAATGATGGAGTGAAAGTCAGTTGGGATGATGACATTCCCAATATAATTATGGAAAGTCATAAAATTCATGTTCCAAACCACCAACCAGTCATGTTCCATAGCAAACCGTTAACGTTTACGAAGGTAGATCCATGAGTTCTGCTTTTTCCATCTTGGCACGGGGGTTGGCCACTGGAAGGTCAGCCATTGGGCTGTTCCCCTGGCGCGGGAGCTATCCAACGAATGTTGAGACTTGGTATCCCTTCTGAATGTCAAATTTAAGTCGAATTGTAGCCGACTTAGAATTCACCATTTCAAGAGAATTTTTCAATACAGTATTTTTCACAGAAGCTAATGTCAGTTTGATCCAGTTACTCATTAGAACCGTATAACCATCTATCACCATCTATCCATTTAATCTAAGTTCTATCCATGTTAGTTTTTCCCATGTTTAGATGCTGAAATCCTCTTCTTTTCACCACCATTCCATTGATCGTCCGCCTATGAAGTCGGAGACGAGCTGCTCCTGGAACAACGGTGGAAACTCAATTTTTGAGCGAGGTTCGTTGATAATTCCACTAGCTATTGGGTGAAAATGGGGACTATATAGATTACCCTCTGGTAAAAATACAAAAAAACTATGGAAAGATCCACCATTTTTAATGGGTAAATCCACTCTTTCGACTGGGCCATTTTCAATAGCTATGTAACGAATTACCAGAGGGTATATCCAAGTAGTTAATGATGATTCTAAAGCATTATATATAGTTAATTAATGTTAATTGTGGTTTACTGGACTTACGACATGTGAAACCGCCAACCAGCTCTCTTTGAATACCTCGATGAGATGAGAAGAAGGCCGTTCATGTTGCCATATCCCCAGCATATTTTTGACCTAAACGTTTGCCGGGAAACCAACCATGACTGTAGATATCTGTAGATCATTGTCCGAACAGGAAACCATACCTTTTCCACATCTTATGGTACATGAATGTACATGATGTAAACGTTTACTTCGGCTGGCACCTGAAGCTTGAGCACGTCGATTTCAAGTTCAGTGCTCTAGAACAAAGTAAAATTGGCATACCTTGAAGAACATTGTGGGGAGCAGTGCACGACCACGTAAAGGAAAACCCGCAGTTGCGGGATTTTCTCCTCGAGCAACCGCGCGTCCATCTGGCTTTGCAGGAATGACACTCTTTGGCGACTGCTGAACCATACTTTCAACTGCTATTGGCGGGTATGTCGACTTTAATGTGAAGGCAACCATGCCAGGTGTGGATTTCACCTGGGCACCTCCCGATGCCACTCAAGGTCACACAGGCTCCGCATAGAGCCAGGAACAAAAGAATGGTCGCAGAAACAACGGCAACTCCTCGCCTTCGGAACAATAGTAATTTGGCTTCAAACTCTGGACGCTTCTCTTCTGGCACCGATGGCCCACTGGCAATTTCTTCAATGTGGTGCCAAATTGAGATGAACTTTCTTACCTCCAGCAACTTCAAAACAATCATGAAGAAACTGAGCGCCACGGACAGGATGGGCATCATTGGCATGGATGGGGCCTGAACTTTGTTGATGACCAAGACCCATGACTGCAGATTGAGCTGGATGCCGTTCTCCAGAAGGTAGGACAGAAAGAACCTTTCCGCAAAATGCTTGCTCAGGGGCTCTGCATAGCCCATAATCCTCCACTCCTTTTTCATGTTCACTAGGCGCTCGATGTTGCAAACCTTGACCTTGAAGGCCATCTGCTTAAGTGATTCAAGTCCGGCAGCTTCTCCCAAAGCAAAAAAGACATCATCATTGTACAGCTCACCACCAGTGATGCACGAGTGTGCATGCCCATCATCTCCTCGTTCATACTTCACAGGCTTGTCAGGAGATCCCTTGCGAAGCATTGTCGCAAGTGGGATCACTGTTTGAAAGAGAGACAAGATCAGTGCAAGCAGTGACAATGTGTCCAATGAAATACATGGAATGCCCAAGAAGTGAAACGCACTGTGGTGCCACCAATGAATCCACAGAGCACTGGTGTTCCCATGCGAGCACAGATCCACGCCTCCGAAGGACATGCTGCCAGCATAAGCAACGTCCGTAATGACGTCAGCAAAATCCAAGGCCGTAAGAATCAGGCAGTAGCAAACCCAATAGGTAGAAGGCACAGAAAAGCCGCTGATGTCAAACATTTTCAACTCAAGAGCAGTCTCATAAGACTCGTACTTGAGCATATCTCGGACATAGGGTGGCAATGCACAGTTCAAGGCAAAGTGTTCAGCCACCAGCCGCAATGGCAACAGCCAAATAGCAACCGCCCATGCCCAAATCGGCTTGCTCGGGTAGGCGCTCGACTGATGGCATCGCCTGAAACACCAAGTGATCAAAAAGAAAAATGCGACATGGAGCAACATGGCCACGTTCAGCATCCACAAAAGCGGAATAGAGGGCCCAACCTCCTGGGAAAAATAATCGATCGCTTCACCATCATAGTCATAGCATGGGGGGATTCGCTCAGATACTCGCACGATTTCTGCAACTTCGATTGGTGAAATCAACGAAGATCGCCGCTTTGTGAAATCGCAGCACCGTGCGACGATGCCTGAGTCTTCTGAAGCACGTGAGTCTGAGTCTGACATTTCTGTGGGCAACAAAGGCCTCTCCTCTGTGTCATCGCAACCGTGGACATTGCAGAAGGACATGGCTAATAACTAACTGCTAGAAGTTTCATTCGTCTGACAGCCAAACTTGAGCCATTTATATCCATTTATATCCATTTATGTAAACGTTTATGTACCAGGATAACTCTAAATAGAAACAATCCTAAACAATCTTTCTCATCCCATCACAAGGGCCAAGGGCTCCTCTTCAGCTCGACTTGGTCTGAAGCCGCTGGGCAAACCTGTGCTCCGCGGGATCTACGGGACGGTGGGTTGGTAGAGGATCAGCCTACCAGCACCCAACAAAAATCCTTGGCCATCCCATATGCGAACCATGGTGCTGGTATATAAAAACCTACGTCTGACTGGGTCATAAAATTGGGGTAGTCATGTTGGTATATAAATATTCCAGCACCATGGGTTGCATATGGGCATAGTTGCTAGCCAGGCTGAGCTGCAGGATAGTGAACAATCTCCATATCAAGCCATTTTTTCGATTTTTTGCCATCAGATCCAGAAGAATGAGCTATCCAACTTCAACCAGCTTGATCGTTGGCCCTCTTTTTTGAGTCATGTGTTTTTTCCAGAGGATCGTGGAGCGCCTTGTTGTTGTTTTTTTGCTTGGACCTTTTGCTGAGCCATGACATCATGATATATCATGATCCCAGAACTCTTTCTTAGCAGTATCTACCCTCTGGTTATGTCAAAATAGCTATTGAACATGGTCATTTATATAGTTGATTTTCCCATTAAAAATGGTGATTTTCCATAACTATGTTAGTTTACCAGAGGGTAAGCATCATTTCTGGAAGTATAGGATCTTGAGTCTATGCCAACCTACAACCCCTGGACCCATCACTCGGCATCCGATCTTTGGGTGATCATGACATCTCACCAAAATCCCCCTTGGAATCACCAAGTCACCATTCAATTCCCATCACCAAACAAAAATCCCAATCAAATATTCAAAATCTTCGTTCAATCAGAATTGTCAAAAAAAAACCTCTTCACCATACATTCACAATTAGTGTTTCACCATGTGTTACCACCATAAATTCACCATAAAACCACCGTATTTTTCACCGATCTTTCCGTATCGTTTTCTGCCAAGTCACTTGGAGACTTGTCCGGCTTCACCTGATGGATGGCGCGAGCCTCAGTGATGGCGTGGGCTTTGTGTTAGTGGCGAGCGAAATCACTGAACCAACCCCAAGTCAATGGTTTCATTTAATGGTGATTTCATGGGACTTAACCAGCAAAAATGGTGATTTAATGGGACTTACCCAGCAAAAATGGTGATTTAATGGGACTTAACCAGCAAAAATGGTGATTTCATGGGACTCAACCAGCAAAAATGGTGATTTCATGGGACTTAACCAGCAAAAATGGTGATTTCATGGGACTTAACCAGCAAAAATGGTGATTTAATGGGACTTAACCAGCAAAAATGGTGATTTCATGAGCAAAAATGGTGATTTCATGGTACTTAACCAGCAAAAATTGTGATTTCATGCTTAACCAGCAAAAATTGTGATTTCATGGGACTTAACCAGCAAAAATGGTGATTTCATGGGACTTAACCAACAAAAATGGTGATTTCATGGGACTTAACCAGCAAAAATGGTGATTTCATGGGACTTAACCAGCAAAAATGGTGATTTCATGCTTAACCAGCAAAAATGGTGATTTCATGGGACTTAACCAAGAAAAATGGTGATTTAGATGTATAGCACAGCTAATAGCTCACTCATTCTTGCCTAAATAGCCAAGTTAACTTTAACTTGATGTATAGCTGACTTATCTATGTTGACTTACAACTTAAGGTTGATTAGGGTTTAGCCAACAACCAACAACAATGGTGGTGTAGTGGGAATATCATGGAAATCGCTAAGTTGGTTGACGCAAATAGCTTGGTCAGCGTTTTGGGATTAGGGGGGATAAAACGAACTAGCTAATAGGATTTAATCTGGTTTATAAACCAACTGATAACTTGCGGCTCACCTTATAGATTTAGAGGACATACGGTGGATGTTCCATAGCGTTTTCTTAGCTTAAGCTTACTAGAAATGAAATGGCTTTAAGCAGCAAGCATCTGGGGATCATTGTGGTTGACCTACCCCTCTGAAAAATATGACTTCGTCAATGGGTTTCGGATGACATCCCATATATGAAATGGAAAATTCATGTTCCAAACCACCAAGCAGTAGATGATGGTTGATGGCTGATTGCTTGTGAAATAGGGCTCCTCAATTCTCAGCCTGCCTGGTTTATATGTTCATTGGGAATTGTCGGAATCCGGTGGAACTCATTTTCTGATAAATAAGGCATACCGAAAAAACCACAGAGCTCCACTTGGGATCGTTTCGAAATACTAAATCCGCCGTCCCCGGAAACAACCAACTAGCATCAACTAGCGAAAAATGGATGAACATGGCCCATTTTACAAATGATTTACCCCATCAAAAACCGGTGATTTTCTGTTGAATTACCAGAGGCTAGTCCCCTGGCGGTTGATGCGGGGGATCGCCATGTCGCTTGTAACAAAGGCAATCGGCAAACTATCAGATTTCATCAACCAAACATCATGAAACCGCTTTTATTGGGCAATCCAGGAAAACCTTCCCCCTTTGTTAAAAGCAAGGCTAATATCTAATCTCAGATACTTTGCAAAGAAACTTAAGCCATCAGCTGGTATTGTATATTTATCCATGTGCGAAAGAAATATCCAGATTATAGATAGACAATAATATACAATATATATATATATATATACACCACATCATCATAATAATATATCATAATAGTATCCCATTATATCACCCATTAACATCCATTAACATCCATTAACATCCATTAACATCCATTAACATCCATTAACATCCATTAACATCCATTAACCCACATGAAATTCCACAACAAGCCCATTCAACTTTACCCATCCAGTCGCCGCGTCGTCCAAGAGTTTGAAGGGCGCTGAGCGAAGCGGGCCCTGAGCGGAGCGAGACCCCATGGGCTTCAAGCGGTTTCAGGCTCTTTCAAAGTTCAACCTGAAGGATAGTTTCACGATGATGGTTTGGGTCTTCATGATGATGATGATGATGATGATGATGATGATTCACGATTTTAAGATGTGTCAAGTTCTAGATTCTAGCGCTTTTGGGATGTAATACGACCTGGACCTTGGCTTGGAATCATCATCACCAACAAAAACGCTTCAAGGTGCAAGGTGTGGTTGAAACATGTTGAAACTATACTGGCAGTATAACATACTTGGCACCACCGGCCCCAACAACTTTTGGGGTTAATTAAGCAACTCCAATAGGCATGTCGCTACCACGGGTGTTGGGGCGACAGAGAACAGAAAGACTCAAATACTTCTTCTGTATTTAAAAGTATTAAACAAAATGATGCCATCATGATACTTCAATTCATCAGCAAATACGCAAAATACTAACCCCTGCCATTGTCAGCCAAGCAAATCCCGAATGAGACATTCAATCATGACCTTCCAGTCCCGTGGGGTTCCCCTATCCCTATCCTCAGGCTGCAGATCCCTTTTTTTGGGAAGGTAATTCTCGCAACACGTAGGTACGGTTGCTGGTGCAGTGCGCTGCAGTGCTCTGAAAAACCCCAACATGCCACGCCACGATGGGGGTATCGGGCGCAGGGGGGCATCCAGAACGCGCCATCTACACAAGTGGAAGTACCGGAAAGCTACTGCCAGGAACTCTTTCCAATTTGGAGACCAGCGCCAGCATGGGAAACAACCATAAAATATCCATAATTGATCATCCATGGTTTTGGCTTCAGGGATTCGGATCCCTGTGTTAACTCATGGATCAAACCTCAACTCTTTTTTCAAAAAAACTAATTACCCTTGAAACGTTCGCCAGTCGCAGGTTGAGCCTGAGACGTGAGGCTCAGACAAAAGTGTTCAATTGTTAAACGGGCATCCGCTCTTCCTTCCTTCCACAAATTGTTGGGCTTTGGGATTAGGGGGGCCCAGTCTCTGTGCCGCCCCCGAACGGTGGAAACTGATGACATGGCAACAACAGCCGAGTACGCCGGTTGAACAGCGAAATTGCTCAGTGGCCACAGGGATTCTCATCTTTGTCCTGAAAAGCAGCAAGGCAGCCCCCAAAGATGGGGTCCAGATCACCCCGATAAAGCCACTGTTTAAACTTAAAATGTAAGAAATTGAAATTGGTCTAGATCTCCTCCAGCAAAAAAATGCATTGTTGTCAGTGTGCTTTCATGTCAAAGCTAACCTTGTTAGCTTGTATCCAGATTATTTTGCGGTGATAAATTCCGAATTCTACGAGTACGTGATATACCAGCTTGATTTTTTCTGGTGCACCAAGACACACCAAGCCTTTCGAGTTGGGTCAACAAACATTTCCCTCAGAAACCAAGATTTGAGTTGGGGGGACCTGCAGGGACGTAGGGCCCTTGGGGGATACCATTACCAAGAAGCATTGCGTCATTGTCGTCATGCTACGTTCTCCCCATACGAGGGGTACTACGTTCACACTCTAGTAACACAGGCAACACTTTGGGAACTCACTTCGGTACCTCACTTTGACTTTGGCAACGCTTTGGGAAAAGCTATGCATTTGGTCTACACTTTGGTAGCATTCAACCAGATGTGGTTTAAACAGGACAACCCCCACATCGCGGCTCACAGCTTGATGGCCCATGGGACTATTCATAGGCTTCAAGTAAATTTTCGTGAACCACCAACTACATCCCCATCTTATTAATTAATATTATATCACCATTGAATGGTTAGTTTTATAGAAATTATAATGAAAGTAGAATGGTTTATAACCCATAGCATCCATGTATGGCATATATGCTCACATTGAGGGTATATTCATGGTAAATGTTATCAATTGTTATCATATATAGCATACATGGATCCTATGGGTAATGTCTTATACCACCAATTTCACGAAAAAAAACACCTCCAGCCATTGTTCCACCGTTCCACCCTGCCTCCCTCATCGTGGCATGCCACTTCTGCCGCCAACGCCGCCCGGCGCAGGGCATAATCCGCGGGGCGGCAGCGGTGGGGTGAGGGGCAACGCGAAACGCGGCCTGAGGCGGTCGAGGTGATGGTCGCCATGACTTGATATGACTTGGGGTACAGTACAGGCATGGGTCAAAATTCAAGGGATTGTCGGATGGTCGGATGGTCATAAGTGGTCATAAAACACATCTTAAGTTGATTCAAATGGAATGTTTCGAGGTAAGTTTCAAGTCGTATGACAGTGATTTTGACCCACACCGGGGTTGATACTATGGCTGCTACTATACACAAATACATCTCTCTTGGGCACTGAACGCTCTTGTCTTTCTTGGAATATCTCCGAGCAACATCTGCTCGCCCACATCACGAACCGCGATGGGGCAATGATATCGCGTTGAGAGCAGTTGAAGCATCATGATCATCATGCCTACATCACTGGCTCACAAGATCACCAGGGCACTAGGCACCTCAAGAATTGATGCCACGAGAATTGGCAGGTCTACAATGTTTGAAGGGAATTTCTGTTATCATGGTCCCTTGCGGAACGGAAGCTACCGCTGATTTGTGGTTAAGCAGCTGAGGGACCAAGTATAGCTGTTAGCAAGGGGCTGCCATCGCGGTCGACTGCAACCTTCCTCAAAAAGGGCACTAGCCCAAAAAAAAAAAACCTGAGCAGAGTTCAAGAACAAGGCCATCTGAAATTTACTACAGCGGGAAATCTCAGCCCAGCCCAACAATCAATTTGCCCTCAAGCTTAAACGATAAGGAATCCGTGCTTGTAATGTAGTGTAGACTCATTGCAGAGAACGATGTGGGCTGGGCTGCACTTTCCCATCGGTAAATCGGTGCTATAAAGGCAAACATTCATTGAAACTGGTATGAGCAAGATGCAATTTCTGATCGTCGCCGCAACGATCTTGTGTGATTTTCTTCTGACTGCCGAACCTTTCGGCTGGGTGAAAAAGGTCCATCCAAACAGGCAAACAAAATGACATATCTGGATCCAACTTGAGTATCCATCTGATATCTGATACTAGTTCGTCTCCAACAATTCTCTGCTCTTGGTCTTTTTCCACCATCAGTCTTTGTCTTTGTCTCGTCCTCTGCAGATTTCTTCAGAAAAGGCGCCAGGAACAACGCTGGACGCCTTTCCAATTGCGTTCTCTTCATAACAACCAGACCACCCTTCCAATGCTGTGCCTCAGTGATGGTCCTGTCAGAATGGCTACCCCTCTGGTAATAAAAATTGTAGCTTTGGAACATGACCCATGTTTCAATGATATTTAACATATATAATGTCAACCCTGGATTAATAAACCACTAGGCTGTTTAATTGGCAGGGTACCATGTAAGTATTAGATTATGACTATTTGGGGAGTACCCACCTAATTAATAAACCATGGTCTATTAATCCGGGGTTGACACCATATATCTATATATATAACATGATGATGTTAAGTAACAAATTACCAGAGGGATCCAGACCACCCCCCCAAACAATGGACAAATGGTTACTGCTTGGTGGTTCAGCAAGATTTCCCCAAAAACATGCTCGGATTAAAGTCAAAATTATGATTTGGTGCCTAAGAATCGGACAAAAAGGAAATGTCAACAAAGTCTTTGACAAATTTGACCCTTATCATCCAATAGTTTTAGGGGTAAATGATTTTGACATATCTTAAACATGTTTAAACCATCGCTACATCAACTGGTCGCGTTTGGAAATGTGACAAGTTTGTTCCATTTCTTCGGCCAAAGCACGCGCTTTGTCGAAGAACCGCTTCATCTGCGATTCATCCAGAGCACATATCAGTGGCACATATCCGACATCCACTTTTCCATGTCTACTCACGTGCCTGTCTTGTTGCTTGGCTATGCTTGGCTCACAGGGGGATCAGAGTCAAGGCGAATATTCCACTACAAACATCGAACTATTTGAGTAAAAATGACCGTGCCGAATGCAGCAGAGGCGCCATTGGAAACACATCAAAAAAGGCTTTGGTCATTCCACGAAACAGATCTGGCGTGAAATTCACAGCGCTTTTGTGCGTCCCGCAACTGGATGCATCTTGTTGCATCCTCTGGGAGAATAATATCTGGTTTCAACAAAAAAAGACAAGCCCGACAATCGCTGAGACATCATTCCAAGGCCAGTTATGATACCCATGTGCTCCATGTATAGTATATTTACCTACATTTGGGTCATTTATGGGGTAAATGTTGGTAAATATTCCATACATGGAGCATATGGGATAGTTTTGAGAATGATTTTTCCGAAACATCACCATCATTCCAGTGACTCCAGTGGGGACTTGGACCTCCCACCTCGACCCCCCCTGGAAAAACCTGCTTGCCACCGAGCCGCGTGTGTAGCGGCGGCGGTGATGCGGCCGGCGCGCACGCCGCGAGTGCGGCAGTCCCAGGCTCTGGCTCCGAGCCTGGCGACCCATGGAGCCATGGGACCCATGGTGGTTTTTTGGGGAATCCACCCATCTTAGGAAATACCCATGGGTGACTCAGGTTCGAAAGGGAATGATATGGCAGTGGGTCAAAACCAATAGTACCCCTGTAGTTCACATCAAAATAGCTGGGATTTATGGATGTTCATCCCTCTAAAAATTGTATTAATATAGGTATTGATTCATAGCCATATGGGAATGATGAATATTCATATATTATAAGAGTTCACCAACCATGATTCCAGGGTTCGGGAGAACAGTGAGGCCGTTCTAATTTACCCAGATATATGTATCTATCCCATGAATGTAAGAAAAGTACGATGATAATTGGGAATATTAGTGATTAACTGGGAAAATGCAATGAAAAGTACCAAGATAGATGGGAAAAATCTGTGAGTCTGACCCTTGGAGATATTTGGGGGTTTCGATAAATGGGGATACTGCAACTGATCCATGTCAGGTTCGCCACTACGACTTCATGTTCGACCACTGGCCCTTGTCTGCAATGTTTGGCTCAGGAGGGGCCCCTTTTCTTTGATAGATTAGACCCAGCCTCGACCTATG
>Ga0126342_10017086_pt1 | contig 12576 bp, 14 predicted proteins | sample Cyp1metagenome_FD_92528 | JGI IMG/M metagenome (GOLD analysis project Ga0126342, IMG submission 92528) | Coral microbial communities from Lord Howe Island, Old Settlement Bay, Australia - Cyphastrea 1 metagenome | ecosystem: Host-associated > Invertebrates > Cnidaria > Coral ...
AAATCCAGATGCCCTAACTAGGAGCATCATAAAATCTAGATACCCCAACGAAAACGTAAACGCAACGTCACGTAAAACAAATGCCTTACGTGGTACCAAAGTGAAAATGAAAGCGAACTGACACCCGACGATTCACTTGAAAGCTGCCGCAGGATTTTTTTTTTTTCGGCAATGCTTTGGGATAAATATCTCGAATGGTTGGATCAATGCTTCCAGCGCACCCGGGGCCAACCCCATTTTCTCCAAGTGTGCTGGGATGCTGATTTTTTGATCCTTTCTCCCGTTTTCGGAATGTTGTCCGTGAAAGGCATTCGCGAAGGTGGATCGACTGAATTGTTTGCCGTGGAAATTCCACCGGGTCATGATAAAAATGTTGAAACGCTTCAAGTACTGAAAAATGGTACATCCCCCTGATGCCAACCGATGCCATCAAAGCGAAGACTTTCACGATCGTGAGTTGGGATGGGCCTACGCGGCTATAAAAACTTAGGGTGCGCGGCGTAATCGTTGTTGAAACATCCGATGATTCTCACAAGACTACTTCCGCCGATGATTACGCTTGACTAGACATAGGAGGCTGCACAACTACAGCCAAACTGGTATGAGTAAAACTGCAAATGCATTTCAGTTGGTCCGACTCTCAAAACGCAGTCAAACTTACAGTGCAGCCAAGCGTAGTTGTCCAGGCGCCGACCGCGCGGAGGTCGAAGTCACTCGTTGGCGCCCCGAAAAAAAGGGACGTGATTTTACCTTTGACATGAATTATTTTCATTAATTCAGGCCAATTTTGGCTGAAATTTTCCCCTTGAAGTTGCTAGTTTTCCTTTTTTTCCGCAAAAACGGCCAAAGAAAGGAAACTAAAAACGAGTTAAGGGCCATCAGCTGGTCAGCTGATACATGGTTAAGAACAATACGTGGATAGCAGAAACAAGTCAAAGTTAAGGATCCCTGATTTCAGTACGTGGTTACAGGTCACTCCTTGAAAAGGGGCGACATTGGCACGATGACTCATTGTTCGATTGTTATGGTCAGTCAATTTTGATGGATCCGGCGGTCAACTTCCAACATCACCAAATTAAAAAAAAATGAAAAAACGTTTTGGTGTGGGTGCGGCCTGTTTCAATTGTTGTTTGCACTACCATGCGGATGGTGTAGCAGCAAAACAGAATTTGGGGACATTTTTGCCTTGGTATGTTGAGGGCAAAGGTGTCGCAACAAACCAGAGCCATGTGTCGTCGTCATGCTTTGGTTTCGCATTGGCACTGTTTGATGATGGTTATTTCATGTTATTTCATTTTTGCGATTGTTGAGAAATATTCTGTTTGTCACAATTTTCACTGGCCAATTCTGGGGCAATGGTTTCAGAAGCGGCGCGTGCCTTCTTTCAACAAGTTCCCCTTGGTTGGTTTGCTAGCATACGCTACTGGCTGGAAAACAAAAAAAATAAAGGTGATCCAACTTTCCACGCGGACACATTTTGTCCAATTTTGGGGCCTTATGTTATATTATTGAGGTGTGATGTTTAGTATTCACGTTCCGCCGACAGGCATGTCAACTTTCGCGACAGAATCCATACTGGACACATTTTGTCCGGGAAATTTATGTCATAAGTCATAACATTGGACAATGATAACTTAGGGTGAAACAATTTGATTTGTTATCGCCAAACGCGTGAAATTTAAAACTTGAAACGCTGGCTGCAACGAAAGCAGCGGCCATTGGTTGATATGCGCTTTGGAACCATAAAAAGTAAATGAAATTGCGGAAAAACACAACGGTGACGCCGATGATTTGCAAAGGCATTGGAAATTACAAACAACAATTGACATCATGTTTGTCATTGTGTTTGTGCACTATCACATGCCATAAACGGCAGGTTTGGAACCCGTTGTTCACAACCTCACAATGCCGATTGAACCTATTGGAAACATGCAACATCATAAACTCACATAACCCAAAACAATTTGAGGTTATTGTTGAGTCAGAACTATGTAGAAACGGCTGGATGGCATGTAGGGGGGACATCGTGCAACATGTTGCGAAACACATTCAACGCGGGCGCCAAATCGATTAAACGGATTAAACCTGGACACAAAACCCGTTGGGAGGAGTTCCGCGCTCATGACATGAGGTTTGCTAAGAAAAACGTGTGTTTCACCATAACCAGCCCCAAACTGATTTGCCAATCCGATTTTCATGTGCTTTTGGGCGTTGATTTGCCCAGACGCAAATGTTACCAGATGCTTGGCGTCAAACCCAGGTGTTTGGTTAATTTTTATTTGTAAAATTCGACCCATCTCAACATTTAATTTTACGGTTTGGCACCATTTGAGTGCAAATCTTCTGGGATACGCTAACCGTTGGGAATGACCATTCCAAAAACGTTGAAATGAAAATTCAATGCCGACCTTTGGTTGAAATTTCGTTGGCAGGCCCACTGTGTCTTTCCATCTAGTCAAAAAATTTGCATCCGTATTGAATGATCCCGGGGCACGTTGCGCATCAATTAGGAAAACATGGTGTGCAGATCTTAGTGCAAATGAACACTGCGTACTGAAAAGTGGGTTGGCCACCGCCTTTGTGCCTGTGTTGTCAGTTTGGCTGAAGATTCCACAGTGTGCAGCAGCGCCAGCTGTCCCAAACACAATGTCTTTTGGCAAGTCGTGCGGGAGATGGATGGTCAAAACGTGCTCCAAAATTGGATCTCGCCGCCAAGTGCCAAAGCCGGAAAAAATATGATCTTGAAGTCGTTTGGGAAAATTAACCCCAATTGGAGTCCAACATGGTTGGCCAACTTGGGCATGTTTGGATGCAGGTGGGGCAGGCAGGCCCAACATGGCCTTGCACGAACCCTAATCAAAGCCGTTGGAAATAGCAATGAACGCATATTTTCAGTGTGTCGCATTGAATCCGCGAAATTGGCCCGGGTTGGGCTCAGCTTGGGCCCGGGCTACCTCAAAGACGCCGAACTTGGACCCCCAAGTTGCGCTATGTTGGACCCAGCTCAGCTGGAGCCCAAGTTGCCAGCCAATTGGCCATGTTGGGCTGCAGTTGGGCCCAAATCGACCAAGATGGGCGCCAAATTCAAGCCACGTGATGCACATGGAAGTCCAAATGACGCCCAAAGTGGCGCATCTTGGGACCTTCTGGCGACAATTTCAAACGGACACACAACATGTCATCGAAACAAAAAAAATACAACTGAAAAGGGGCGTTTTGAAAATTTCAGATTGGGCCGGCTATGTCCCCCATTGTGACGCCATATGGGCTTCAACTTGGGCCGAAGTTGCTCTCAAATGTGTCGAAGTTGAGGCCAAGTTGCGCCCAAATTGTGCCATCTTGGGGCCAAGTTTGGCCGAAGTTGGAGCCAAGTGGGTCCAAGTTGGGCCGAAGTTGGAGCCTTATGTTGCGGCCATTTCGGATCGAAACGGTGCATTTGCACGATTTTGTGCCGATATGCAAAATGCGCAAATTACGACGGTACCGTGCACTTTTCGGCGGCCTGGACGGGAATGAGCCCCCTCCGGTTGAAACTATATATGATCCCGTCTTCCGCCCGCGAGGCCGCCCCCCCCCCGAATGGGATGGGTCTCCAGGTAGCACCCCCGTTCCCTTCTATTTGCAAGCTATTGGCAGCATTTCTGAGGTCCAGCCTCATATTGGCCAGGTTTTTGCAGCGATTCTGACTACCAGCCTCCCATTTACTAGGTACATGCTACCCCTTAGACCACCTACGTAGCACACATACTCCCTCAAAGTACCTACGTGCTACCTATAGTCATATATACATGTGCTATGTATCTACTTCCTGTGAATGTCATAGATACATACATATGTATATAAATAAATAATAAACATATATATATATACATACACACACACACACATATATATATATTTGTATTTAAATATACATTTACATTTACACATATATACATATATTCACATATATATATATATGTTTATATATGTACACATGCATACATACATACATACATACATACCTACATACATACATACATGCATACATGCATACATACATACATACATATATACATATATACATATATACATATATGTCCTTCATGTTTACTTTGTGACGGTGGCAGAACTTCGGCTCATGCTAGCTGTCACCAGTGGTGCAACAACCGCTGGTAGTTTGGCCTTGGCATACAAACTGCTGAGTTGGGCCGAAAAATCCGAGCCCCTTAGCCTTCCTTTCGCTGCCGCGAGCCATTGGAGATTCGACGCTCTCAGCTTCATGTTTGGGGCCATCTGTGGGATTGCCCTAATTTTCCTGGCAGAGGTCTGGTTCACGGTGAAGTGGGTAATACTTAGCTGGGCTGATCGTCGAGCTGAGCAAAAGCCTGTGGCTCTGGGAAGAGCAGGACAGAAACCCCTCTACAAACTCTGTTGATGCACCCTCCCCGAGACTTTGCGGGAGAGTTGCAAGACGTGAAAGAGGAGGTAGAGGATTTGCGAGCTGAAGTCCGGCGCCTTCGACGTGGGCTGCTTGAGCTACGTGCTCTTGTTACTGATCAGCAAGTGACTGCATCTGGGCGCGACTCAACTGTGGGGGGATCCTATTCTACGGCTTCTTTTTCTCCGTCTCCTGAGCGGGGTGCGGAGGCTGTTGCCGCAACATCGGCGACTTTGCAATCAGTGCCTGAGCAAGCTGGGACAGCCGCGCCGAGTGCGCATACCGCTCTCAGTTGGCAGCAACGTGAGGAGATCTGCGATCAGATCGGGCGCTTTTTAGCCAGGTCAAGCGCGGGAGGGCACAGAGGGTCAAGTGGACGGGAGAAGATCAACCTTCCCTCGCGGCTCTGGATCATAGTCCGCGATTTCAGCGGGCAGATCTATACACCTGTCAAGGTGGTGAGATCGTGGTCTTCCTGCAAGATTCTTTGCAAGCCTGGCAATCACGAGTGCGGTGATTCGGTGTTCGTTGGGGTGCCTTCCGAAAGGGAGGCAAAGCGGGTCGTCGCTGCTGCTCAGCTCGACTGGCCTGGTGCAATTGATCCATGAGAGTTTTCCGTCAGGGTGCATGGCCTGAGGAAAGCTCACCACTGGTCTACTCAGAGGGGCTGGTGAACCTAATTTATCCTGTCGGCCAGTTTTTTGCCGATCAGGAAAACTGCACGGGAAGTTTGCAAATAATTCAAATCTGTGAGCTGGAAAACCGTTTGCTGGTTGCAGTCCCACAAACTGCTTGGCACCGTTCCCTTTCAAAGCGCCTGCTGCCGCCTGGAGTTTTGGTCCGGGCCACATTGGTTGAAGTACAAGCTGCAGAAGGAGATCAAGTTGACGTGGCTATTGACGGTGTGTCGCTTAAACTATGGGTCGGCTTTTTGAAGAAGTCCCTTCGCGACGCCATCGAGATTTTGGAGGAGTTCGACGTCGACTACTTCTTCGACGACAACGAGAGCAGGAGAGCGCTACCTCTAGCGCAGGCCCTGGTGGATGTGTCTCAAGAGCATTTTGCTTTCTTTTCGGCCGACGGCTACGGAGGTCCAGGCTTCGACGAGACGGGCTTGGGAGAAGAGATGACTGCCGGAGCTGCCGATGCTGGGTTGGACGGCGAGCCTATGACCGACTTGGAGGTGCGCGTGGCAAAGATGGAGAATGCGCTGAGCGACATTGCTCAGGAGCTCAGGAGGCAGGGTCCTTTGAAGGCTTCGACAAAGCGCAGAGCTTCTCCAAAGCTCACCCTCAAGCCAAAGCAAACCACACAGGCCTCTTCATCGGGGGACTTCTTGCCGACGGACACCAAGGCCATGTTTCCGAAGTTGGATGCTGGTGTTGTTGCAGCAGCCTTGCAAGCTGGAGTTCCGTTGGCGCATCTGGAGTCCATGCAGAGCCTGATGGCCTAGCTTACCAAGGCCACCAAACTCAAGGATCTGAATCCGAATGTGGCTCCCGACCCTTTGTCGGAGAACGATGGGCTTCCAGACGAAGAAGAAGAACTGCTGCCCGCCGAATATGGCTTGGGAGAAAAGAGTCCAATTGCATCCACTTTGTCAAAGCTGACCTCCATTGTGGAGTACCTAACAGACGAGAAGAAGAAGAAAACTTCAGTGAGCAAGCTGGAGTCAGCTTTGGAGGGGGGATCAACTGGCTCGTCAGATGTTCCGCTTTATGGGGGTGGGAAAAAGGCGGCTCAAGCAAGGAGGGCGTTCCGGTCCTCTTTCGAAGAGAGCCCCGGCGACATCGCTGCGCTCATAGAGAAGCTCATGTACGAGGACCTCACCTCGACGTCCCTGGCTCACGGCATGCCTCCAAGGGGGCTCAATGCAAGAGCGTGGGTGGAGCACAGGAGTCACATTACTGCCCACAAGACAGGGGCGCATGCAGCTTGGAGTGTGGCGGGGATCTTGGACAGCCTCATCTTGGGAAACTACACCAAGGCAAGGGCTCGATGTGCAGTCCTGCTCTTGATGTTGGATCAGGCAAGCAGAGATCGGGGAAACTGGACCCTGGCGGCCGAGCTTGCGCCCGAACCTGGACCGCCAATGAATGCGCTCAGCAATCATGTGGGGCCAGCGGTTCAGGATGGCGAGAGCCCATTTAGCAGGCTTTTGGATCCACGATGGGCAGAAGCAGCTCTGGCACATCTCAAGGACCAAGACGACTACCTGGCAAAAAGGCGCAATGTGGGAAAGGTGGCGACGACAATCCAGAAGCAGATGCAAAGAGGCGACCAAGGCCCAAGGCGAAGGCAAAGAACCAGCCAGCGGGCCCGACGCACGAGGGATGACCCTAGTGCATGGGGGCTTGGATGATGGTGGTGAAGGAGGTGGACGAAGAGCCCCTGGTGCAGAGGCCACTACCATCCGAGTCCGTGCTTTTTTGAATTCGATGCCCCGATGGCTGCTTCGGACAAGATGCAGCCTTCAGAGTTTTTTGCGCTCAATCCTGATGATGCCCTGGCGCGATTTTGGCCTCACGTCCAAGGCGGGTTCTACCTGGCCGCTGCCGCTTCCCTTCCCGGAGGTCTTCTCTGCTGGCGGATGTCTTGATTCCCGCTCGCATGTGAAAAGGCTGATCTCCTTGCAAGTGTTGGCTCTTGACTGGCTTCATTTGGGAAAGCCGGCTGCTGCACCGCCAACACTTGCTTTGGGCACCTCATTGACTGCGCGGCAGTGGTCTGTAGTGCGAATGCTTGAGCACCTTGCCTTCGACGGTACAACTCCCGAATTTGTGGATGCTGCCTGCATGGGCCGAGTGGCCAGTAAAGTGGAAGGCTTCGAAGAGAGCCTGGCCGCCCTCTCACGGGCAGTTTCTACCTTGCATACCTCCTCTGGGCACTATTTTGGTGCTACCGCCCACAGCCGGAGCCCCCCAGATGAGGATATGGCTATCCAGCGTTGTGGGACAGTTTGCGGCTCATTGAACCAGAGGGTGGAACCAACAGCTCGGCCTCTTGTGGCTGCCAGGCTCACCTTTCCGCCTGCACCGCGGTTTGACCCGCGACCTTACTTTGACCACAGCACCCAGGACCTCTATGAGTTCCCTCTCTCTCATGGCAGAAAACTGGAAGAGATAGGAAAGCCACCTGCAGTGCAAGTGCGTGCAAGTCCGCAGGGCCGGATTCAGTTGTACCAGAAGCTTGCGCAATCAGGCCTTTTGAAACCTGTGCCAGAAGGTACCTACCTTGACCTCTACCGCAACGGCCTCTTTTCTGTCCCAAAGGACGCTGAGCGTGACAGGATGGTGTTGGACGGACGTCCAGCAAATATGGTCGACAGGGGTCAGCACAAGTGGTGTCAAGCAATGGTTTCCGCTGCAGCGTTGGGAGGGCTTCACATCGAAGATGACAAAGTCCTGGTGTGCGGGGGTGAGGACCTTCGCGACTACTTCTACCAGTTTGTGGTCTATGAAGAGCGAACGGCGAGAAATGTTTTGCAAGGCAGCCTTAGTTTGAAGGAGGCAAAGCAGGTTTTTGGAACCAAGTTTGAGTGGCCTGCTGAACGTGTAGCAGTTGGTTTGAGCAGCTTGGCAATGGGTGACACCTGTGCTGTGGAGTATGCTCAGTGCTCCCACCGTGGGTTGTTGCTACAGGGCAAAGCGCTGCGGGTGAAGGAGCTGCTGACTCTGCACGGCTCCGTTCCTAGGGGTTTGCTGCAGATTGGGATCATTGTGGATGACCTGGTTGTGCTGGAGCAAGTTTTACGAACGGAGTTGGAAGAGAGAGGTGCTACTGCAGCAGCCTCTCTGAGTGCTGAGCGGCTTTCCAATGCTCGGGTGGCCTATGCCCAAGCCGGGCTGCCCAACAATGAGAAGAAAGGCTTTGCGGGGCTGACCTGTGCCAACTTCTGGGGAATAGATGTCGATGGCGACAAAGGCCTCTTGCGTGCCAGTCAACGACGACTATGGCCTGCAATGGTTATTTCCTTACGTGTATGCGCACTGGGTTTGGCCACTGTGGGACTCCTTGAATCCCTTGCAGGCATGTGGGTGTCTCTTTTGGCAGTGAGGAGAAGGTTGTTCAGTGTCATGGACCTCATTTTTGAGCCGCTGACATTGGACTGCTCCAGCTCCACGGTGATCCGCCTGTCCAGCGACATGATCTCGGAGCTGGCTTGCATCTGCCTCTTGGGCACTTTGGCCGTGGTCAACCTCAGGGCCGACTTCGCCAACTTTGTCTGCGCTACTGATTCAAGTGGCTCAGTGATGGCTGGTGTCAGAGCATCGATACCCAAGTTGTTCTCCAAAGAGTTGGCGCGGCACACTATTCGCAAGGGAGTTTGGGCTAAGCTGCTGCCCCTTGGGAAGGCGCTGTTGAGGATGCATGGACTCCTGGAGCCAGGAGAAGAGACACCTGAGGAGGGGTATAGGACCAACCCTCTCTGGGAGGTTGTCGCACGTGGGCTTACGTACCATGAGTGCTGGAGGAGGAGAATTAGGAGGCAGAAGCATATCAATGTGACAGAGCTGCAAGCTTTTGTGGAGGAGGAGAAGCGTATTGCAAACTCGACCCCAAGCCTTCGAGTTCCTTTCGGACTCGACTCACAGGTGGGTCTTGGTGCTGTGGCAAAAGGATGTGCTGCTTCCCCGAGCCTGAATGCTGTGTTGCAACAGAGCATGTGCTATGCCATCGGTGGAGATGTTTACACCCTGCCTATGTACTTCAACACTGCTTCAAACAGAGCTGATGGACCCACCAGAGGAACTGCTCCAAAGGGCCCCGACCTTGCTTTACTTGATTGGTTTGGTGAACTTGCTCAAGGAGACACTGAAAGCTTTGATAGGTGGATGGACTTGGCGGGTGTACCCTCGCCTGAACCCGAGCTGCCTTATGCTGACCTCTGCAGCGCTCAAGATCTAGACCTTAGCTCTGGCTCTGTTTTGCGCCGTAAGGAGTCGGCTGTTTTGGGCCGCCCAGGACATGTGAAAGGGGACTTGGCTCTGCCTGAGGAAACTGCAGCCCTGCAGAATGAAGTTGGTAGGTTGTCAAAGTTGTGCCCTGAGGCTGTTGAGCTGCTCTCATGCTTCCCAAGGAGGCAATTCTACTTTCGTGAAGGCGTTTTTGACTTTTTCGAGGCTGGCTGTTTGGACCTTTTTTCTGGAAAGTTTGGAGTGGCCCGGCAGCTTGTGCGTTGTGGTGCACCTTGGGTACTTACGTTTGAGTGGGAGAGAAGTTCAGATGAAGACTTGCTTCAGCCTCAGCTCAGAACAAAGCTCCGGAGGATGATAGCAGTTGGATGTTTCAAAGCGTTTGGTGCTGCCCCCATTTGTGCAAGCTTTTCTGTTGCGGTGACACCGCCGGTGCGGAGTAGCCAGTTTCCTCGAGGGCTCCCCAACTTGTGGCGTTCCATGCAGCAAAAAGTTCGCGATGGAAACAGCCACAGCGACTTTGTCCGTGACCTGGTCGAGGATGCCGAGTTCTACGTCCTTGCCTATTTCGTGGAGAACCCTGATTTGTCATGGTGGTGGAGGCAGAAGAGATGGAAGCGCTGGAGGAGCAGCACCTCAGCCTGTTGCTTCAGGCTCTGTTTTTGCCGTTTTGGTACTCCCTGGCAGAAGGCAACGCGTGTTGCAACCAACACCAGACTTGCCGGGGTGAGAATGATGTGCAAATGCAAGAGGCCCCACCAGAGACTCAGGGGAGGGCATCCGACACTGAAGAAACCTTGGACTGCTGTGGCCCAGCCTTATCCTCGTGGGTTATGCAGGCTACTGGCTCTTGCACTATGTCAACACGCTGGATGGTGTGGGCGTGAACGTTTGAATGTTGCTGACTGTGCAAAGCTGGGCTGCTTGAGACCTGGCGAGGCTAAGAACCCAGGGCCACGGAGAAGGCTGCCGCGTGAACGACAAGGTAGTCTTTTGGATGTCAAGCTGGTGACTACACAAACGCTGGCGCTGGAAGCGAAGCAGCTTAAGATGTTTTGTGACTGGTGCAACAAATGGCTTCAGGGTATTGATTTGGAAGTTTTATTTAGCAGGGTGCCGCAGTTTTTGGTTTCTGTTTTGGAGCGCCATGCTGAATGGTTTTTCAAGAACTCTGGGGCACTCAGCAACATGCGACACATCATACTTGCTGCACAGCGTTGGATACCGGCCTCTCGGCCTTTGATGACCCCAGCTTGGGAAATGGTGGACAGATGGGAGTTGTTGTTGCCAGTGAACCATCGCATTCCCATCCCTTACAACGTCGTGTGTGCAATGTGCACGATTGCTTGGCACCTGGGATGGTATGCATGGGTTGGCGCTACAGTGCTCGCTTATTTTGGAGCAGGAAGGCTGGGAGAGGTTTTGAGATGCTGCCGCGAGGACTTGGTTTTTGCCTCAGGACGTTTTGAGCCGGCGGAGTCGCCGATCTTTTTACGACTGCGGTCGTTCAAGTCACAGTTTAGGCAGCCCTCGAAAGTTCAGCATATGAAGGTGGTTGACCCCTCAGCCTGCCGTTTGCTCACCAAAGTTTTCAAACACCTCCCTCTTGATGCTCCTCTCTTTGACTCCTCACCCTATCAGTACAGAAAACGATGGGATTTGGTTTTGCGCCTGCTGTCAGTGCCTGTGAACTTTCACCTGACACCTGGTGGTTTAAGAGGAGGAGCTGCAGTCTACCACTACAAGTGTGGAAAACCCATCAATGACTTGATGTGGCTGCTAAGACTTCGCAGCCAGTCCACACTCGAGAGTTACCTACAGGAAGTCGCTGCCCTGAACATTTTTGCTCGACTCCCCTCCAATGCAAGAGAATGCATACGCATGGCTTCTGCTTTCTTTCAGTTTTTGCCTTCTGGTGACTGCTGCCTCGCAGGATGAAGACAAACTCCCTTTGTGGAACACGTCCTTGCGCACCTGCGGACCGTCCCTGCAAGACTTGGTTGTGACTACAGCTGCTGGATGCTCCTATGTCATGGTGGTGCTCTATGGCCTCCTCAATTGCCCTGGAGCTTGGTCCACCTGGGCCTTTTGTTGCGGCATCCTTTGGCGCAGCTGCGGTGCACTCTTACCTTTGTGGGTGATGGAAAAAGAGTCTGCGCTGCTTCACCAGCTTCGACCTATGTCATGGCGGTGCTCTATGGCCTCCTCAATTGCCCTGGAGCTTGGTCCACCTGGGCCTTTTGTTGCGGCATCCTTTGGCGCAGCTGCGGTGCACTCTTACTTTTGTGGGTGATGGAAAAAGACTGTGCGCTGCTTCACCAGCTTCAACCTTTGGGCACTGAGTCACTTTTGTCAACATATATATATATGAATACATACATGCATACATACATACATACACACATACCTACATACATATACATATATATACATACACACATATAAAAGCATATAAATATATATACATATATAAATATATATATATACGCATACATGTGTACATACACACATATATATATAATATATTTATATAAAGGCAGTACCACACCCCCACCACACCACGGGGGGGCGGGGAACATACCTCTTGAATGTCCATACCCATTCCTACGACTAACTACTACTCACTACTACATACTACTAACTGCTACTGACCCCCTTACCCCCCTACCCACCCACAGAGGGGGTGGGGAACATAGCTCCTGTATATCCATACCCATTCCTACTACTAACTACTACTCACTACTACTCACTACTACATACTACTACTAACCCACCCACCCCCCTACCCACCCACAGGGGGGCGGGGAACATAGTTCCTGTATATCCGTACCCATTCCTACTACTAACTACTACTAACTACTACGAACTACTACTAAACCCCCCACCACCCTACCCACCCACAGGGGGGGGCGGGGAACATAGCTCCTGTATATCCATACCCATTCCTACTAATTACTAACTACTACTCACTACGACTAACTACAACTACAACAACAACAACTACTACTACTACTGCTGCTACTACTACTACTGCTACTACTAACCCCCCCACCCACCCACAGGGGGGGGGCGGGGAACATAGTTCCTGTATACCCATACCCATTGGGGGGGAGGGGGGGGTGCCATTGACGGTTGGCGTCGATTTTGCGGCACCACTTCTTGTGCATGTAAGCAGGGTGGAATGGGTTAAGGTGTCTCGATACATGTAGCTGTAACCTGCAACTCCCTTTATATTGGCAA
>Ga0126342_10017087_pt1 | contig 12576 bp, 9 predicted proteins | sample Cyp1metagenome_FD_92528 | JGI IMG/M metagenome (GOLD analysis project Ga0126342, IMG submission 92528) | Coral microbial communities from Lord Howe Island, Old Settlement Bay, Australia - Cyphastrea 1 metagenome | ecosystem: Host-associated > Invertebrates > Cnidaria > Coral ...
AGGAACAGTGCGAATCGCCCCTGCTGAATGTTTCAATGAGACTAAAGTACCTTGGCTGACCTGAGAAAAGTTGCTTTCCAGCCGACGGCGAACCAAGCGTCCTGGGCGTATATATATATATATTATATATATTATTATATATATATATAATTCATGTTTAATCCATGGTTAATCCATGTTCATCCCCAGGTTTTTCTGATGTCTGCAGATTTGGAACCACTCCTGTTGCAGGGCCTTCGCAGCCGACGGAGGAATAGTTCCATGTGCAGTGCCCGGGCGAATCCCATCTCCACTCAGATTTCACCAGAAAAAGTGGGGATTTTACGTAGCCATGGTTAAGCCATGGCCCATAGAAATAGATGGTTTACCATGGTTTACCGAACTTATAAGACTTACACATGGTGGATCTTTCCATGGCAAACTGTAACAAATAACCAGATGGTATTATGAACTAACATGAAGTAACATGATTTAACATGATTTGACATATGATTTGACATCATCTAAGATGATTTTAAGATGATTTAAGAATTTAAGCACAACTTGGGATTGAGAGAACTTGACACGTTGGATCGTTCCGACCCAAGGCGAAGGTAATGCTGGGAGCGACGATAGTGTTGAGGCCGTTTCGCTGGGTGGGGAGTTTGACCGCAGAATGCAGCCATCGTGACATCCATGTAGATTTGAAACGGTTCAAAATGAACATGCGCAAGTTGATAGGACTCCTGAGGCTCCTGTTTCTTAGGAGGCCAAAAAATAAAACTCCTTGCCTTTCCAACAGTTTCTTGCAGAGCTTGAGAATGTGATTTCAGACACCAGGAAAGGAGTCGCAATACGCCGTCCAAAAAGCACATCGTCATTCGAACGGATGCGAGGTTGCCGAACATCCAGGGGGGACAAGTTCAGTTGCCTGTTCATCTTGGAGGTCCATGGATAGGAATTGTATCATACCTGCTTGACAATCCCATATCATGAGGCTATAGCCCTATAGCCCACAGCCTATAGCATGTTAGGTTATAACTTGTGATAACTTGTGACCATCACTAGTGATCACGTACGTACGTGTGTGTGTGTGTGTTTAAACTTCTGGGATAGTCCACTACCATTCCGAAATTCCCATGATTGGCTGTGTGATGATGTGCGATTGCTAAGAATCAACACTTAACATTAAATATTAACCACTAGTTAAACTATTCCTACTACTGTATTCCCATTACAAACCATTCGTAAGTTCCCCAACTAATGATTGCGGCTTCAAATCAGCTGATGATCGTTAGCCTGGCTCATAAATGGTGGTTTCTTAAAGTGGGGGACGGTCTGCAGTTTGACGTGGGGGTACCATGGGTTTCAATACTAAGTCATGGTCGTCCATGACTTGGATGACTTGGGGGTCCCCCATGACTTAGGAAAACTCCAAATCAATTCAGATTCATCATTATTAGCCATTAACCATGATTAACCATGATTAATCATGATTAACCATGATTAACCATGATTAACCATGATTAACCATGATTAACCATTGTAAGACCAAATGGTTTGGTCATGTTTGGTGAGTTTCCAATCATCGAATTCTTTGACGTCCCGACTTCCGCAGATTCCGCAGGGATCCAGCGAGGGTGCCCTTGCCAAAGAGGAGATGCTCCGGGCATGGGATTTGTGGAGGCATTCTTGGCTGTCAGAAACCGACCTGTGTGTAAATATCTTCCAAAAACCACGGATAATCTGGAACTGATAGAATCTAAACATCATCCAAACTTGAATCTAGATTTATCATGATTTATTATGATTTATCTTGCGACTGACAGTAGCGCTTCTGATGGGAGCATTTAACTTCTTGCACCAGGAATGCAGCAATGCATATCTCTTGATCGCCGGACACGGCCAGGAGAGGGGAGGAGATTCAGATTTGGTACATCTTTGATCGTCCCTTGCCGGTCATTCCCATATTTTGTGCTTATCACGAAAGCTAGCTTCTGCTAGCTGAAGTCCCTCTTGCTTTAGCAAGGTATTGGGGGGGGCTGGAATCCCCAATCGCATGAAACTTCATACTTCGTACTTAACTACCCACATCCCCCGGCTGGCTGGTTCACAAGCAGCTTGGCCGTGGCTTAATCCCCCCCGGGGACATCGTCGGCAAGTAGCAAATTAGGCAGCATCCGCATCCTCATTGTGTTTTCATGCCAAGCTCCCTGCCAAGCTAGCTTTCGTCCGTTACCCCTGGGCCTCAATATAAATATTTTTTTTTTCTTAGTTTTTTGTTTAAAATTTCTTCAAGTACCATTAACATCCATTAACTGTTGGTTAAACGGTTAAATCATCGAACAAATCCCACTTTGTAATCCCACTTTCTGCTCAAAATCATTGAACAAATCCTAGGTTTGCTGGCGTTCATCGCGACGATTTGGCACCTGCGCTTCTGCATCTACGGCCGGCCGGCGCGCTGGACTGCCTGGCTAGTCTATGAAAGCAAGGCACGGAATTTATGGCCGATATGCTTTCCGTTGGAACCAATGAATTTGGCAGTTAAGATAGATGCTTTTCTTCCAGAAGTGACATTTTTGAGTGGAATTTCGTGGGAAAGTATGCAGAGATGCCTGAAACAATGCAGCATTTTCCAGTTTGGGAAGCAACATTTGGAGGATTTCTGCAGGATGATTCAGGATGATGTTAGCGATTCATATTGATCCATGCAGAACCGGGAAATTGATAGACTTTCTGATAATCTATGCATTCAGCGTCACTGCTTCATTCTCAAACTTCTGTTTGGCAATTTCGTTAGGATTTCTTGCTAGTTTTTGAGGTCAGGAAGAAGTTAGAAAAGTATAGAAAGTTCGTTTTACTGCACAAGATATGGTCCATTGATGTCCATTGTTGATTTGGTACTGCATATCTTGGCTGTTGGAATCTTGAACACATGTGAGCCATTGAGAATACCCTGGTTGATTGGTTAATATAGCGACTTAGAATGACTTAGACTTATACTACCTATATAATTTATTGGGGATCATGATAACCCGTAGTAGGGAATATTTGTTTGGACCGTGTTCCGCCTTTCACATGTGCATTTTTCAGGAGTCCGTGTTAATGAGCTACGATGTCCTGCTTGCGAGCCGTCAGATGCTGATCGTTTTTTTTTGTGGCCGTGCCATCCAAAGAAACTCGTAGCTGTTCCCACAATCAACGACCAAGGCCCAGCCCCTGACATGCAGAATCGCATCAAGCGGACCATGGCGGTGACGCTGCAGGTGTGGGAACTCTTTGGGAAACCGGGACCGGGCTGTGGAGTTTCTGTTGTGTTGCCATCCCAGCTTGTAGCCAAAGATCATGGGGTACCGAAATTTGGACTCAAGAGTTCCCATGTGAGTGTCAGACACAGGAATGCGTAAAAAACAACACCCCAAGCCCCAAGAAGCACACAGATGGCAGGTCATTCGTCAGGGAACTCATCTCCTGATGTGCTCTAGGCTGTGGTTTGGGTGGGAAGTTGGACGAATATATAGATGGATATATGATATGGATCATTGGGCCACCAAAAGGATGGTTTAATAATGTTAATGTTTGATAGTATATACATATGGTCAGTCATTTCCAGATCCATGCGTACCCCAATGGCCCCATACACAAACTCTAGCTTGTTCTGGTGGCACAATGAGAGGGACCATTCTTTTCAGATGTAGGGATCTTAAGTTTCTTTTCCCTGCCATGCATGGATCTAGCCAGCAAGTCATGCTATTCATTTCTTTCTTTTTGTTTTTGTGGCATTTTTGGCTGTGCCAAAATCCACCCCCCATGGGGCTGCAGGTGTCGGCGGAAGCCGCGTTTGATGGCCAATCCATTCGACTGATGCCTATGGGCCCATGCGGGACCTAGAATGACACGTCTTGGTGGGAAAAAAAAACACCAGCGGGTGATTGGATTTTTGATAGATCTTAGATGGATCTCAGATGGATCTCAGATGGATCTTAGATGATCTTAGATGATCTTTCATAGGTTTCACAGAAGTGTGCCTTGTTCTTTTCCGGAAAGAATCTGCATCCACCGGGATATAGGATTGCAGAAAAGGTCGCTTCTCGAAGAGAAGCACTATCAGCTTTCTCCGCAGGTGCAGGTCCAGTATGGCATGGTCCAATCAGCTGTGCGATCGGCAAAATGGCTACAACATGGATTCATATAGTTTCAGACAAAACTCATATGGATTACTTATTTTATCATTAATGGTTGGCATAGTGGTTATTAGTGGTTATCATACATTAGTGACTAGGTTATTCGATGTTATTAGTGGGTTTGAAACCAATATATGACAACATATGATAACTACTAATAACATCTAATAACCATTAAGCAACCAATTCATTTCATCACATATCAACCACAGATTCCCTACCTACGGGGTCCTTCTTGTCCATCGTTGGGTGGGGCGCCGTTTTTCATCCCGTTGTTTCGTTTCGTGGGGCAACGGATCTATTCATCATTTCATGGGGATGTAACGCATCATTTCCCAAAATTCTGAGGTGTACGGTATACTGGTACACTATTCTGGAGGTATTTTCCTACGTAGTGCTGACGTTTTTTTTTCTCCGTTTTCGTGGATGAACATTCTTATTGAATTGTCGTCGATTATGCCATTTCACCCTTTGCGTTGGTTCATACTCCCATTACCAGAGGAGGTTGTGCCCCAAACCACCTTTTTGCCTAGGATGCCTCTTTACACATCTGTGGCCGTCGGATTCTCAATATCCAGGTGTTGAGACGATTCTTCTGATCCACGAACTTGGTTTGTCCAGTTGGGTACAACCCATCTGGACCCATTTCCATTCTTCAAGGCTTAAATCATCTTATCTGATGATTCAGCATTTTGGTGAATTTTTTCCCACTTTGAAGAGTATAAACTTTATAAACCTTTCGCACCAAGCCGTGTTTTTATAACCAGTTACATCTTGGCCCATCCCAAGCTGCAGCTGCTGCAGCTCCTCTCAGACCACCTTTGCGGATCTGCACGACCGCGCGGGACGGATGAAGGCCAAGGGGGTGATCCGAGATAGCATCAGCTGGTGGGGGCCCTCAGGGGGATGGATAGGAAAAAAAAAAATCTGGGTGGGTGCCAGAAATGTCATGGAAAAAAATAGGAAAGACAATCTGATCATATCTGGAAATCGACCCAGGTTGTTTTTTTGTTGTTCGCGACATTACATGAAAGGAACTTTGACCAGGGTTCAGATCTTGGGGTTTGAAAACCATGAAATTCATGGGCGAAACCATCTTGAAGCCATTCTTGGAGGTCAACCATTCTTGGAGTTCTTTGACCAGCAAAGATTGAATTGAGATTTCACCATCAATTTCCCCATCAATTTCCCCATCAATTTCTTTGGGGAACCTCAGATGGATTGGGGAATTGGGTCGATTTGTCCAAGTTATATCAAGTTATGACCATTTGTTGACGGGGAAAATTGCCCTGGCTTTCCACAATCTCAGGAAGGATTCCCGTCGATACTTTTACTGGCGCGTGAAGAGACGGGTCTTGCAGGACATGATGCTGTGTGGATTAGTTTACAATCATTCCAATCCAATCCCCAACGATAGGCCCCAAAATGGGACCCCCAAAATGGGACCCCCAAAATGGGACCCCCAAAATGAATAGATTCACCACATTTCACCAACGAGTTCTTGATGCCTTTGCAAGATGACGCCAGGACTACTTGATTAGCCGCTTGAGGAAGGTGTGGTCTGACAATTTGCACGTGAATGTCGAATAAACTGGGACAGTGTCTTGAGATAGATGGGTCAAACCACAAACCATTCCAGACTTAAAGAATTTTCTAGGTGGATGAGAAAATGCATTTCAGAAACACACACACACCAAAAACAAATCAAAGACAACAAACAAAACTTCAGGATTTTCATCGGTCGTGTTTTCCGGAGAAATCTGAAGGTTGACACGAAGCTCACACATAAGGACAGCGAGGCCATTAGGGACCCGAAGATGGCCGTTTCCCGGAGATGGCCGTTTCCGGTTTGGATATGACTGACATTCATGAATATTCATGGCGGGTTTTCCATAGAGTATCATAGAGCTATGTAAACCATGGATGCATTTTCCCCTGGTGATTTTGTCAATAGCTGCGATTATGTAAACGTTTGCTGAATTTTACCAACAATATGGGGGATGTCCCAAAGAAACTGTGGATTTATTGCCAAATTTATCTTGGTTTCCAAGGGAATCATGGGAAAAATGAATGAACAGAACACGAGGCTTTAAAGCATGGGATTTTAGGGGTGCTCCATTTTTTGGGGGCAACCCCACATAGGGATTCCTCAACATCCGGCGCTTCAAGAATCAGCACATCCCCACAGGCCTTGATTCAGAAGTGGGCAGCAGAAAACAACGTAGATTTCAACAGCGACATGAAGATGGCTGTAGCCCCAGTTTGTGTCGAAACCTGCCGAAGAGTTTCAGGAGTGGAAGTTGGAATCCGAAATCATCATTGAGATCCATGAAATTTGGCACTGGATGTTTAAAGGAAAAGAATCACAACCACTACGTCCTCGATAGCATTGGTTTTCCCTACTATAGACATCCACTAACATCAACTATGCAACATAGAATGATGTTTGTGGTTCCAGCGCTTGGAGAATTGCCAAGGTCGCCTGGTTGGAGTCGCAGAATGTCTGGGCACCCAGCTGACGTCACCATAGATTCTGGTGAGTAAGGGGAATGTGGGAAACCCAATGCCACAAACAACTGCCATTTAGGGGTTAAGACCACCCCCCAAAAATGGTGATTTTGGAGATGGTCTACTACTGGCTTTGCCCCAGCCTTACTTTTTTGCTTCAGCGAGATAGAGTATGGCATGGGTCAGAATTGAAGAGCCAGGGAATCCTTCCGCAGGAAGTATTCGCCAAATGTGCGACACTTGGGCAATTGCGATTAAGCCCAAACTCGAAGGATTCAATAGACAGTACGACTATGACCCAAAGGAGGTATTTTGGACAAGATCATGAATGATGACTATTGATTGTAATCTATTGTAATCAATAACTATGACCCAAATCTGCGATTTTGAAGAAACCCTCCTGCCGACACCGAATTTCGGTGGAGCGAAGCGCTTCGCTGCAGGTAGATGCAAGAGCCGAGTCCATCAGAACGTCGTTCTTGAAGTCGCACATCAAGGAGGGCGCCATGGTCCGTTCTACTGATGGATTTCCCAAGAGAAAACCGATGGATCAGGATGGATCAGGTAGGTTTTGGTGAGTTCTTCGGATGATCTTTTGATATCTTTTGGATCTATAGTGCTTCTTGTTGGATGATGATTTCGGAGTTTGTTGGATTCCTCATGCGGCCATGTGGACGAGGTCCTGATAGGTCCTGGCTCCAAGAGAATTGGTTGAGTCGATGGTTTCTCAATGACTCTCTTTCAGCCTATCCATTGGAACCTTAGTGCCTTAGTGTGGTTGGGGAAACCCATGATATCATGATATCCAAATTTTTAGTGGTTGAATCATGTTCATTCTCTATTTTTGATGGTTAACACATGTTAATCATGTTATATATGTATATGTATTATATCATATATCACATATCCCTATTTTTCATGGTTAAATCATCTTAATCATGTTAATCATGTCAAAACCCTGCGTATGTTTGATGCTTATGTTTTTTAAACGACGCCATGACATCGCATCAGGAGCTCTTTGAACAGCTCCCGGCGAATGAGCGGCAAGGCCTCCTTTCCAGCCTACAGGCGATAGGGGTGGCTGTCGTGGCTGTGGTAGCACACAGGTGTCACAGAGGGTGGCCTATGGTACCAGGGATGCTGGTACCCCAATAGCCATGGAAAATCCCGAAATGGATGATAACTGGGGGTAGCCTCATTTACGAAACCTCCGGTTTTTCGAAGCATGGGATCTGGGATGACAGTTTCAAAAACTTGGCAGTGGAATAGGGATTGATGTTGTTTGTTGCAGAGCACGACGAAAGCCAGGCTGCCAGAACTCGCCTTGACCATTCTTTGGGAAGTGGGAAATTGTGTGGCTTATCTCGAGGAAAAGTCCCAAGTAGGCACCACAGATTTGTGGATATTTTGACCATATGCTTTGATCATTTTAGTCATTTACCCTGGTAAACTGGTAAACTAACAGTTTGCTGTGGAAAATCACCATGGTGTGTTTCATGGGTAAATCAACCATTTCTATGGCAATTTCCAATAGCCTATGTTCGTTTACCAGAGGGTAACCTTTCCCCCAGCAAAAGCGCGGTGGCTTCGTGGATTCGCCCAGGCGTAGTGAACAAAATCGCTGAGGAGGCGCCTCAGTCAGATGCACGACATGCTGAAGATACCAGCGGTATAGGCCGTGTTTTTCTGCGTTCATAGATGGTTTTTCCATGTTTTTCCATGGGTTTTGCCAGGGTTTTTCCATGTTTTTCCATGGGTTTTGCCAGGGTTTTTCCACAGAATCCATCAGAATCATCAGAATCGCCCCTCCGGTGGATGCCAGGCACTGCCACTCCGCAAAGTCGCGACTGGCTGTGCTGAATTAGGCTATAGATCTAAAGGATAATAGTGAGATTCGGTGGCTTTCATTGCTTTGGATTTGGCAAAACATGTAAACTGATATAAGATGATATAAGATGATATAATTATAAGAATACTTTCCTCTTCTCATCCTGTCTCGCCTTGTAAGAGAGGCAAGTACCCATCATTCAGTCAATCCCAGCCCAAGTGTTCCAAATGTTCCAAGAGTTCCGAGTATCCGCAATGGAAGCCGCTGAGAAGATCCAAATTGTTTTCATTTTTCGGCCCGGATTTTTTCGGCTAATCTTCTCCGCTGTGCCTGTTCTTAACCGGCAGGTGCGGCTCAGCGGCGTGCCCGCAAAGGTGGGTGCTGGCCACAGACGAAACGCGTGGCGTGCGATGCGCTTGCGCTGGGAAAACCAAACCGTCGATTCAAAAGAAGAGCTGCTACATGCTGTTGTTTGGGCACAAACACCTGAACATGTACTTTCCATTTCTTCCATATATTATCATTTATTACACACACATAGCTTTCTAGCTGCCAGAATTCGTGATGGAAGAACGTTCTTGAAAGTTTACCTCTTGTCAGTGGTGCAAAACTGCAAACACACGACTTTTTATGTCCAACCAGGCTTAAGATGCAAGATGATGCAAGTTTGGATGGAAAATATAGAAACAACCAACGTCAACCAACACTCATGGCTTGCAAGAGCCGAGTGTAAATTTTCACAGTAATCGTCGATTCATGTCGTTTCAATGGACGGTAAGTCACGGTAAGTCACGGTAAGTCACTCTGGGATGCCCAGGAGATTCACCCACTCTGCTGCCACTGTGATCAGAGTTTCACCCGATCCCGAAAGATCAGGCGATCTGCCCACTTTTTGGGATCATGCCCACTGTCCCTTTTGGATGATCAGAGATCTGCCCTCAACTCATCAGGTGACCTCAATGAATCTTGCCATTTTTGTCTAAGCAACTCATAGCAACTCCCCAAGAACCGATTTACATCTCCGTAAATCTCAATCACATCCCCCAAACATCTCGAACACACATACCATCATAAATAATCAGAAACCATCATACACTATCATGCAAATCATCATCAACAAATCATCTCTTAGCCATCATTTTATAATTCCATCATAGAAACTATCATCAACCATCATAAACCATCATAAACCATCATAGTCATAAACCATCATAAACATCCTAAAAAACATCCTAAAATCCACAAAAAACCATCACAATCCAACCCATAAAAGCCATGGCTGCGCCCTCGCGGCCCAGCACCTGGGCCGCCATGCAGCGGCGCATCGCGCGGAGAGCCGGGCAGGTTCAATGGGATTTCCATCGGGATTTCCATAGGGAAGGGTGGCTTAAATGTGATTTAATGGTGGTTCAATGGGGATTTTCCAGAAGAAATTTCCTTTCGAAAAATTGGAATAGGATTTTGAATGGCGATTGAATGGTGATTTGATGGTGATTGACTGGGTATTGGAGGATCATCTCACGGTTAGTGACGGTTAGTGGCTTATTGATCAGTGGGACGATCCTCCAGACGTATCCTCTGGTTGTTACATAGCTATGGTAGGACGATGGCCCTTGCGATGACTTGCCTGTTAGAAATGATGATTTTACGTAGCTGTGTTGAAGTCCTGGAGGGTAAACCCAATGAACAGAATTTCCCCAGCTATAGTTACCAGTGTTTTTTGGTTGCGGGAAAGAAACCAGTGGGATCTTTAGACCAGTGGGATCTTTAAACCACTAAGCCAATGAACAATTACACATGGTGATTTGTTGGATAATAAATATATGATAATATATGCATATTATATGTAAATATTGGTATTACCATGGTATGACCCCTATTAAGATGATTCATCGCCACAAAAAAAGGTTGGTCAACGGGATGACGGGGTAAAAATCACATTGGTAGGATTAAAAAAAACTAATTCATGGGAAAGCTGTGATTAGCTAAGTTGTTTGAAAATTAGGCTAACTAGGGTTTATAGAGAGCACCAAAGCTAGCGTCAACTAACTGAAGAATCACATGACACTTCACAGTTAAGTACCCCGCTCCCCCATCATTTTTTTTTGCAGTTTTGCCGTGGCAGACCTCCCCTGGGATATCGTCGCATATCGTCGGGATCAGCATTATCAGCATCATCAGCATCAGAATTACTGACTTACTCTCCACTTCGCATCTCCCGATTCCTCACACACACGGCTCTTTCACCACACCTTCCTGCTTCTCCCTTTACCTTCCCAACAAGCTTTCGTCCCTTACCCATTGGCCTCAAGTTCAACATGATTGAAAATAGGGAGTTAGACAGAGTTAGCATGATTCAACATGATTTTACTACTGAACAATGGAAACCGACTTGTGGGGTATACCCTCAAAGCATCCCAAACTCAGCAAAATTTCGTGTTTTTCAACCCATACTGTGCGCCCCCCAAGCCTGGTTATACCAGGCTTTGTCCTTAATGGGCCATGGGGGATCTCCCCATATCTCCCATCCTGGAAACTCGGAGGTCTCATCCTTTCAAGAACGACCTCGACTCCTAGCCGCGGCGGAAGACCCTGAGGTCCACTTAAAATCGATGGCAAAATGCTGGGGCACTTGCCATGGGATGTTGGGTGTTTCTGTATTCATCTGGGATCATATAATCATTTGATATCATTTGCGCATGGTCGCACGGTCCATTTTTTGCAGATTTCGCAGGTGCCTAAATGAGATTTGATTGGATCTCACATTTCTTTCAGCCTTTTTGATAGCACAAACATGTCGATGGCTAAATTCCTTTTTGCAAACAGCTATCGCCTTCCTACTAAAATGCAAGTCACAGACTTGTCCGGACAACCACTTTTCTAGTTTGTTAATGGATGTCAACCACCATCCTATCGTGAAATATCCCTTTTGCAACCCACTTAACATCCATTTCTATCTCATTGGATTCATTGGATAAAGGGACAATTGACCATCAAACCATGAGTTTTTACCATCCCTGGGTTTTTACCATCAATCATTTTGGTTCAAGGAAAAGAATTGGATGGTAAAAATCCAAGGTTCAAACTGTAAAAAACATGGGTTTCCTATGGGTTTCCTATGGGCTTCCCATAGATTTTCTCCCCTGAACCTCTCCACGGCCAGCTCCCGGCGGCGGCTTCGCCAGGTCTGGGAGGAGGTCCTGCAAAGCTGGCCCGACGTGGCGCAGAAGCTGCGGCCGGCCTCGCGCTGCGAAGTGGAGTGTAGCGATGTGCCCAGCCTGGAGGTGGTGGGTGGGAAATTTGGGGGGCAACAGGGACCCCAATAGCTGGATGGTTTATAGTGTAATACAATGTAATACATCCTATCTCCACTCCCATCTCCCAGGAATTATGGATCAAACCCTTGGTACCCGGATGGTACTAGGATTAATGGATGATTCCACCAAATAGATGGTACCCTCTGGTAATTTGTTACATAGCTATGGAAAATCAACACCATTTTTAATGGGAAAATTCACTATAAATGGCAATTTTCAATAGCTATGTTAAATTACCAGAGGGTAATACAATGTAATACATCCTATGATTTTGGGGGTGTTCCCCAATTTAGGACGCTTATGGACACCTCCAATTGCAAAATGAGCAACCGACAAAATTCTAGTTTATAATACTAATTTAGTTTTGCTTCGCCTTGGCCTTGCTGAGGAGGTAAGACATTCATTTCTGATAGGGCGGTGAATCCACGCTGGCTTGTTGCGGTCAGATCTGGACGTGCCCACGTTTTCTCTTAATTACCATACAATGGCGCATTACCTTCCTCAACATTATCCGGAAAAACATCATCATCTTCCACATTGTCCACAGAATTCTGAACATCATCCACAGAATTCTGAACGTCATCCGCAGAATTCTGAACATCATCCACAGAATTCTGAACATCATACACAGAACTGAACATCCTCATCCTCATCCTCATCCTCATCCTCCTCCTCCTCCTCCTCCTCCTCCTCATCCTCATCCTCATCCTCATCCTCAACCTCATCCTCATCCTCATCCTCCTCCTCCTCAGCCTCC
>Ga0126342_10017088_pt1 | contig 12575 bp, 15 predicted proteins | sample Cyp1metagenome_FD_92528 | JGI IMG/M metagenome (GOLD analysis project Ga0126342, IMG submission 92528) | Coral microbial communities from Lord Howe Island, Old Settlement Bay, Australia - Cyphastrea 1 metagenome | ecosystem: Host-associated > Invertebrates > Cnidaria > Coral ...
TCATCATCCCGTCGCCCACCATAGAGCACAAGATGTCCATCCCTGTTGAAGGACGTGTGACCTTGCAGAACAACCGGGCCGTGGTGGTGCTGAATGTGGCCGTCAGCAGCCAGGCTGAAGAGAGACCAGCCTCAGCCTTAGAAGCATTCCTCGACAAAGCTATGCGGCAGGAAGTCCCGATTCACCCAACCCGGCTGCCCCGGCCTCCTGCGCAAGCACTTGGCCGCCATGGTCTGCAATGTGCAGAAGGGCTCAAGTTGGAGCCCGTCGGCCTGCATGGCGCTTGGAACGCAGCTGCCGAGAAGAAACTGCTGGAATGCTTGACCAAGCCGAAGAGGGTGGTGACTCCGAAGCAACATGTCTCATCCCTTCCTGCGCCTGCCCCAGCGGTGACCTTGATTTGCATCTCAAGAAAAAGGTCTGTCTTTCTTGCAACTCCTCTTCCAACAAAGCAGCGCCGCACGCATGATCCTACTAAGGTCCTTCAGCTTGAAGACGGCAAGGTCTCCAGTTCCTCTTCTTCGTCGGATTCTACTTCGGATTCCTCCTCTTCTACATCCTCGGATGAAGAGGCCGTTCAGGAGCACGTCCCCAACCCATCCTTGCCGCCGCCTCCAGAGAATCCCTCCACACCCGGAAGTGCTGACGGATGAAGAGTACCTGGCACCCCCAGTTTCAGCCGGCCCATCTCCAAAGATCAATGAGCACGGTGTGCCGGATCCTGCTTTGCGCCATATCCTGAGGTGTCTACGGATGAAGAGTGCCTCACGCCCTCGCCTCCAGCCAAGTGTCAGCGGTGCCGGGAACGGGAGGAGGAATTTTGGGTCTTTGGCCGAGTCTCACCAACTCATCTCCGATTTGTTGGAGAAAGCCGAAGAGGAGAACATGCGGCTGCGGGCGCAGTTGAAGCCATCAGCTTGGGCGAGATAGCGCCGCGGAGGAAAAAAGCATACTGAAGTGCTGCAGTGCTGTGATGTACAGTCTGACCGGTCACGTGCCCCCGATCGCCGGTTTTGAGCCCACTAGTCACTAGTCGACTTCTTGAGTCTGGGGGTGTTGTGCTTGTGTACATATAAATTTTCCAGCTGGACTTGAGTAGGGCTACAAATTATCAAGATTCAGACTTGATGTTTGGACTTGATGTTCAGACGTGATGTTCCAGACTTGATGTTCAGGCTTGAATTTCATACTTGGGAACAAAGAGTTTGAGATTATATTCATGCTGTCGGTCTGTCTGCAACGCCTTCTCGTCTTGATCTGTCTGGGCGCTGCAGTTTCTGCCTCTGTCTCATCCAGGTGATAGGTTCCGCCCTGTCTGTTTCTCTGCCATGGCTGCTTTGATCGATCAGGCCATGAATACCTTCGGTGGCAAGGGGTGGCACTACGAGACGCGCTCTGTCCCTTGCTGCGCCTTCAAGAAATTTGAGGACATTGGAAAGCCTTTGACCGTCCAGGACCTTCTCACATGCTGCCGGCCTCCGACGGGTGTGAAAAGCACTTTTATGCTCTTGGACGTGCATCTGTCCATCCAGCTTTCCAGCAGCCCTGAAGCAATTGCTTCAATCTTACAATCTCAGCAAGTGGATGACCTACCTGCTCCTTTGATATTCAAAGAGGCCGTGCCACCAGGGGCAAAGTCGGAGGCATTGTGATTGAACAAGCAGATGGGCATCTGGATGTCATCAAGCTTGTCTTTTTCAAGGCTACTATGAGCATAGGACAGGCTACGAAAATGGCTTCTGGTTCTGCCTACCTTCCGTTCTTCCGCACAGGCCTGTGGGCGGTCAAGAAAGCATTTCAATCCTAAGCCTTGCTTGATAGAGTGCCAGGGCATCATGTGCAATGGAATGTAGTCTGCCAGAAGGAGAAGGTCGCCAAGCCCGGTTCATCATCATCTACCTGGGCTCCAGATGCAGATATCCTTCTGCAAGGTGTGGCTTTCATCAACGAAAACGCGCCGGAAAGTGACGCGCAATATGAGCAGTACACATGGATCTTGATGAATGTCAAAGAGGATTCGGAAAGCCCGATTGCAGGGTGGCCAGAGACCAAGGTTCGCTTGATGGCTCAGAACAAGAACCGGGCCTCAAGCGGTGCCACCTTGCAACGGGAGTTTTCTTTGACCACTTTCTCTTTGAAGCCATTTTTGGCCGAGGCACTGCTGCCCGCGCTCTATCCCCTTTTCATTTGCTATGGGGTCATGTGCATTGGCTGGCCTGGAGTGGGAAAGACCCCCCGGCCTTGATCTCTATGTTGCCCGCCATGGGCCGATACCACATCCACCGGCTACATGCAGATGGCGCACCTGGATGGAGATGTGCTAAGTCTTTGGACAATTTCAGGCACCAAATTGGCCAGGTCTATGAAGGCATATTTCTGGATGATCCGCATCGTGAAAGCATATCCATTGCAGACTTGAAGTCCTTTCTCGCAGTCGAGGAGGAGCAGACAACATCAGGCCGCTACAATGATGCGAAACTCATTCGCAACTGTGTGCGCGCCTATGCGTCAAATGATCTGGACCAGTCTGATGAGCCTGAGGATGACAGCCGTACTTTCATCACAGGAGAAGAGTCCCTCAAGCTCACCCGCCGGATCTTTGCAGGCGACAAGCATGCTGATGTCCTTGCCTGATTGAAGCGCGCAATGACCATCATTTTAGGCCAACATGCTGTATACTTGCGCCTGCCCAGTCACGACCCTTCTTCCAAGGTGCATCGCATGAAAGTGGATACCTCCACCAAGACCTTTTGGCTGAGAAAGACAAGCCTCTCTATTCCAAGTACGAATTGGGCATTTTGGAGTATGGCCCGGAGTGGGAACAAGAAACTGCTCGAGAAGTGTGCATGATCTCTGAAGGGCTTGAGCGGTTTGCTGCAGGAAGGCCAGAGGCATACATCGAGACTGTGAATGCAAAAATTGAGGAACAACTTTGGAGCCATCTGCCACTAGTGCCACCTGTTTGCCTTCCTGATAGGCCAGCGGATGCTTCGTCAGACAGTGGCGGTGATGAAGTTATGCCCCCGCTTGGGGGCATTCAAGATGCCACCCCTCAAAAGGCACAGAACCAAGAGCAGTCAGGAAGTTTCTCAACGTCCAAGTGCTTCAGTGGAAGTGGAGGATGCTGTTGCAGCTACTGCCCTTGCATCTCTGCATGGAAGCCAATTCTCAAGATGCCGAAGCGGACTTACAAGCCGCAGAAGACCTGGACGAGAATCATGCTGAAGAAGATTTCGCTGCTGATGAGGAAGCTGCTAAATTCATGATGGGCTATAGGATTGTCAAGGCTTGCGGGGTTGGGCATTTTCACACTGTCGCGCAGTCTGGTGTGAACTGCGCGTGAGAGTGCGCGCGTGTCTGTACAATAGGATGGAAGCTATGCCGCTGCGAGCTCAAAAAGGTTTCCAGCGTGATGACGCTTGCGCTTCTTATTTTCTGGCTGCTCGAAGCATGTCCTGATCTGCTTAACGTTCCAGCGCGGCTTCACCATACACCGCTTGTGATTTTGGATTCACAGACACAACGTGGCTCACAGTGCCCTTAGCTAGTTTTTGTTTCGCATCATTCCCTGCATTTGCGCCTTCTGTTATGGTGTCCAAATTCATGAATTCCCTGGGCCAAAGAAAGGTAAAGGCCGCATGGTGATCAAGCGCCCAGTGACTTTGAAGTCGCAGTCTTGGAAACAAGTTCCATAGTCAGCGGAAACCGTGCTGTTCCAGCGCGGGGGGTTCAAAAAGAACAAGCTCACTGGCGCCGTGTCGTGCCTGAACTTCTCAAGGCCTCGGACATCGACATAGCCAAGATGCTGATTCATGACAAGATCTTGCCCGATTGGTCAGGCAAACGTTGCCACAAGTGCAACTGCGGCACTTTGTCTTCCTTGCCAACCCATTGCAAGGAAAGCAAGCCGAAGTACCGGTATAGCCGCACAGCCTGCCAGCAAAGAGTCCATCCACAGTACTTGCGCCCACTTTCCATGCTGGCCGGGGCCCTGAAGCTTTGTCCTTTCAAATCCAGGCAGCGCTACTGCTTCTTGTGGTCCTTCGTGTCCCTCAGGCTTCAATCGACTTGATCTTGGGTGTGAACCACAAAGTGGTTGAAGCCATGCAGAAGAATTTGCACCTGGTTCGCAAGAAGCTTGTCCTTAAGAAGGAGAAGGACATCAAGTTTGGAGCTTCCGCAAAGTGGTGAGACGTTGAGGGTGACGAAGCAACGTTCGACAAGAGGGATGTGTCCTGTGATGCAGTCTGGGAGCATGAAGTGAAGTCTGATCGCTCACTGCTCTGGGAGCAGTGGTGTGGGTTGTTCAAAGGGGAAAGCCCCAGACCCTCGTCCTTGCTCAACTCAGCTCAACCCTGACGGCTACCCGCTCCCCAGGCCCTGGCCCCATCACAAAACATGATTGGGCCCCTTTGGGCAAGGAATGGCTGGCCAACCGCTCTGTGATTTTCCACTGACTCCGCCAAAGCGTAGAAGATGAAGCTCCCTGGCGTTGTTCATGATTCGGTTGTGCATCAGAAAAAGCGGGTGAAAAAGAATGGGAAGTGGCATTGGACCAAGCCAAATTTTGTGAAGGTGAAATGTGGCACCCAGCTCATCGACCGGTGCTGGAAGTTTATCAAAGAACATTTGTCGAAAGGGACACACGTTCGGGCTGGCATGAGCAGCTTGCAAGCGCAAATTCGGTCTGCCCAATACGAGTATTGGTACCGTGGGGACGACATGTGGGTGCGCGCGGGAGAACTCCTGTCCACTTACATGCCTGACATTGTCACACTTGACTGAAGATTACAGCCCATCCATGACTTCACTTCCAAGTCTGGATTGTTGACTGAAGATTGCAGCCCGCCCATGACTTCACTTCCAAGTCTGGATTGATGACTGAATATTGCAGCCCACCCATGACTTCAGAAGCTTCAATGTCTGGATTGATGACTGAAGATTGCAGCCCACCCAGGACTTCAGAAGCTCCAATGTCTGGATTGATGACTGAAGATTGCAGCCCGCCCCTGGCTTCAGAAGCTTCCATTTCTGGATTGAAGATTGTGCATTACAACCCCTCTAGTCCAGCTGGAATACTGCTACCCTCCCAAAACCACAAAAAAGGTAGACTTTTCAAGGGGGTTAGCATACATATATATATATATTATATAATATATATATAATAAAAAATATTATATATATATATATATATTATATTTAGGTATTGTTTATGATACATACCATATCGTATGTCATAAATTGTTTATACATTTCGCAACATTTTCTGGATATATAAGATTTAATCCAAAATATTGTATATATAATATGAAATATCATGCACATGTCTTCTCATGTCCCACGTGGCATTCTTGTGGAGTTATGCAAATATGTTGGAAACTATAGATTTTCCATCCGCATTCGTTCATGGTTGGCGATTTATTGGTGCAACGGCGACGCCTTGTCACAGACTTGGTCCGTGGTTTCGAATTGGCCGAGATGTTGGAACTGGTGTGGGACCCCAGTTTCGGACTCTGGTGCCCAGTTCCGCCGCTGTGACATGGGGCATGGCTGTGACATGATGCGAAATTTTCGTTCATTGAATGTGAAACCAGCTGGGCTGACGGGCTGACAGTTATCTTTTGCTTTGACGAATTGCGGTCAGGGCATGGGCCCGGGTTTGAGTTCGAGCTTTGTGGAGCCTGCTGAGGAGGAGTGTTGACTCGTCATTGTGTTGACCTGCAGAGTTTTGTGACATGTTCCTGGTGCCCCAAAGTGACAAGTAACACGCACACGCTGCAAAACGAACAAACTAAAAAATACTGAAAAGTTGAAACATGCTTAAGGTTTAAGCGTGTGTTTCATACTCTGCGTTTTGGGTGGTTCAACATTTTATTCAACCTTTTGCTGGCGCATCATGGCGGTTCTGCCCTGACCAGTGGCTATCAAACTTCCGCTTTCCAAGAACAGTACGAAAAGGCTCTGCTTCTGATGGAATTGCATGCTTCGCATATCTTTGCTTATTTTGGTTCATGGCATGCGTCACCGTGTACATCACAGAAACTTGTATCTGTTCCTTGAATTTTCGCCGAGCCTTGTTAACGGGCAGACCGCGTTTACACATGCTTTAGAACAAACCTGGGGCCTGGGGTAAGAAAGATTTTGCATTGTCCAAACCTGAATAATAATACCTTGATGATCCTTGAGGTTTGGTTAGTTCGACGCGCACATTAATGGTTTGCTCTTGCGTCCGCACAGGCCAGGTATGACCCCAGAATAGTACAGTACAGTTGTTGTTAGGTGTACGCCATCCAGCACGTATCAGCTTCTCACGAACCCCGGCGGGCTCAAGACACCCAACATCCTGTGCGAGCGTGACGAAAGGGAGCTTGCAAGATCAATGTCCATTTTCATTTTATACTAACTCTATATAAAAAACACGTGACAAGTACAATGCATATATATATATATATTCATAATATATACCAGCTAAGACAAAAACCGAGGAATTTGTATGTCAAAGCCAAGTACCAAAGGTTTTTGGGAATTGCTGAGGAATTCCTTGGCGGACGAGGAATTGCCGTTCAAACCTGTTCAGGCTTATCTGAGCTTGTTGGGGCCCGTTCAACTGCCTAAGAAAAGGCATGTTTTTTTTGCGTTCAAACCCGTACCCGTACATTACATGGAAGAAAACCGTACCTGTTCAAACCCAATCAAACACGCGTTGAAAAACCGTTCGCAATCCGTTCGGGAAGGCAACATTTTGTGGCGTTTGTACCGAAAAAGAGGCGTTCATGACGAGGAAAACCCGTTCTGCACAAAGAAAAGGCATTCAGGCAGGTCAATACTTAGGGTATTAGGATTTGCGCGACAAATTCTTTGGTTTTTAGGTCATCAGGTGTGTATGTATGTATATATATATATACATATGTATATATATTTACAATATGCATGTACACACACATATATATATACAAGTACATATATGTAGAGATGTAGCGCCTAGTACAGTCATGTCTGTTTGTGCTATGGCATGCATGTTGTATATGTGCCGTAGCCCCTTTTAGTGAAAGTTGCAAACTGAGCGACTCTGAGCCCAATAGAGGAAAAGGGATCTGCACACTGTGAGGAGGTGCTTATCCACCTCTATATTATCTTTGCATGGTAGCGGAGCCCTGGGGCTCTGACTCTGGGGAATCCGACTTTTGGGTAAACCATCTGGACCAAGGGCAGGCAAGTGCTGACTCAGCACAGCCTAGTGCCTTAGACCGGACTTGGATCAGGTTGGTGCAGAGGATTCTCAACCTGAGGCATTTGCAAAGGGTATTTGCCAACGTTGGGCAGTACCTGAGAAACTATCCAAGGTCACTGTTGGATAGGACGTCAAGGAAGTTCCCCAATCAGCAATGAGTGGGCCAGGAAGTCCAAGTGGAAGCCCAGCAGGGGCAACAGGGGCAACAGGAGCAACAGGGGCTGAAGCAGAACGAATCTTTGCACAGTTGCTGCTGCAAGGGCAAGCGCAGATTGCCAGAGAGACGAGAGAAGGTCTACAGAAGCTGGCCGAAGGATTTCAGAAGTCTGCAGCTCGGCCAGGGATTGTAGATGTGAAAGGGATTGGGAAGCCCGATATCCTCAAAGGTAGTCATGAGGAAGTTCAGAAACAATGGAAGCCCTGGAGTTACAAATTCGAAACGTGGATCTGCAGTCAATGGCCTACTGGTCAACCAGCTCTCGATTATGCTTGAGGAAAAGGTGATGATCTTGTTTCTGATGTAGATCTCCTGAACAGCACTTTGCAGGACATTGATGCAATTGATGCTCATCTTCATGTAGCCTTGGTTTCTTTGACACAAGGGATGGCCTATGACGTGGTCTACAACTCGAGGAAAAAGTGTGGGCTTGATGCGTGGAGAAGATTGTGTGTTACTTATGAGCCTCAGAACAATTGAACAAACATCAGACTGTTGAGAAGGATCCTTAACCCAGCAAGAGCTACTATGTCAACTATGAGGAGTAGCCTAGGCCTAGACCGATTTGAATCTGACATTGTGGAGCATGAATCAAGAGGACAGACAAAACCTTCTGATGAGACTCTTCGTGCAGTTCTGTTGGCTATGGTACCTGAAAATCTTGAAGAACACCTTGAACTCAACATCCAGCGGTTTGACACTTGCCCCAAGATGCGTAATGAAGTGATTTCCTTCTTGGAACAAAAGGCTTCTAAGTCGATGGTTGATGATGGTGGAGCTGCACCTATGGATTTGGACTATGTTCAAGGCAAAGGCAAAGGTAAAGGTACCAAAACATGTTACACATGTGGCAAAGTTGGACATGTTTCCAAAGATTGTTGGCATGGCAAGTCAAAGGGTACTTCATCTTCATCCACTAGCAAGGGCTCAAGCTCAAAAGGCTCATCAACTGGTAAGGGAACCAAGGGTTCAAAGGGATCTCCAAAAGGAAAAGGCAAATCCTCCAAAGGGAAAGGTAAAGGTAAGATGGGATCCAAGCCTGGAAAGCAATACGCCGTTGAGAACCAAGAGGAGACTCAGCAGTGGTCTGAAGAACCTGAAGCTGAAGGTCAGGAGACTTGGAATCAAGAGACGTGGCCAAACCAGGATGGCCAATGGGAAGAGCAGACTGGTGAGCAAGGTGCCATCTGTGTTGCCAGTGCTGCTTCAGCACAGCAAGCACCCATACAGAGGCCACTCACCAAGTATGAAAAGGCGTTGGAAGGAGAGCAGCTGGAGTTCATGAAGGGTAAGATCTGGAAGAGCCCTGCAGGATTCTGGAATATGCCATTCAGGTTGGTATGCAATCAAAGCTGCTACGAAGCCAGGTTCTACTGTGGATACCAGCGCTGCAAACATAAAGGCTTCACCACCCCATCTCAATTCAAGCAGCACATGATGTCGAAGGTTGGCACTGATGGACATCCAGACCAAGATCAAATCGATGCTTGGGAGAATGACCCCTATGTGGTGCCAGAAGGACGCAAGCATTATGGACTTTGGGATCGAGTGACTGGCAACATGTTGAATGCCAAGATCGAAGTCTGGGATCCTGAACCTTTGTGGAAAGCTATCCAGAAGAGCAAGGAGAGGATGAAGGCAAATCTCTCTTCAGGAAAGCCATCTGAGCAAGGAGCTGCTGAAGCTGAGAAGAAGAAGACGGTGTTGATGAAGGCAGCGCCCAAGCAGAAGCCAGAGAAGTTTGGATCAAAGCATGTTGAGGAGGTCGACGACTCATCTGAGTACACCATTGACTCAGAGGACATTGAAGAAGGTGAGTCTGAAGCTTATGAGGAGCGTGATGAAGAGGTGCAGGCTCCTGAGGAGAATGAAGAAGAGGTGAAGGCTTCTGAGGAGAAGGAAGAAGAGGTGAAGGCTCCTGAAGAGAATGAAGAGGACTTGCAAGCCTTGAGAGAGGAAAAGAGCAAGGCTCTCACAAAGAAGCGTGAGGAAAAGGAGTCATTGCAAAAGAAGCCTGTTGGATTCACTCCGGGTGCTGTAGCTAAGTTCACTCAGGCCTTGATCATGCAGAAGTTGGAGGAGATAAAGTCCATCGAGGGAACCCTGGTACTTCTGGATCGCAGTCATCCAGCGCGCACAGCCTTGGAGGAGACCATTGCCCAAAAGAAGGAGGAGATCGAGAAGATAAAGAATGAAAGGCCGAAGGCACGTGAAAGGAAGCACTCTGCCAGGCAGGAGATGGACAAGAGGGAAGCTGGTCCCAGAGTTGCCTACATCAAGGAGAGGCAGAGGAAGAGAGCTGCTGAGCACAGGAAGTCTGGTGCCAAGGCAAGAGCTATTGCCAATGTGGCCAAACAAGAGGAAGCTGAGGAGCGCTTCAATCAACTGGGTTCTGGGAGAAAGGTGAAGACGTTTCCCCTTGGCTGACGGGGAGGTGTCAAAAGAAGTTCAAGCTGCGCCTATGAGTAAGAAGGAGAAAACCTTCATCAAGGACGAGCAGGACGAAGAGTTTCCTGAAGTCAAGCGCAGACGCATGGAGCTCCCACCTGGTGAGAAGAGAAGGTTGGAAGAGAAGAAGGCCAAGTTCAAGGAGGACAAGGCTTCGAAGAAGAGCAAGTCTCAGCAGAAGAAGAAGGAAGATCAGCTTCTTAAGGAACTCAAGGAAGAAAGCGCCAAGAAGAAGAAGAAGCAGGAAGAGAAGAAGGAGAAGCCCATCGTCACCCCTGAGGAGCAGGAGGAAGCAGAGGTTCAAGCCTTGTTGGCTGAAGTTGGGAAGCCATCAGAAAAAGCATCTGGTAGTGCTGGTTCAGCACACCAGGATCGCTGGTCAAAGGCTGACACTTCCAAGTACTATGGAGGATCTTCAAAGGGTTGGTCCAGCAAGTGGAAAAGCAGTTGGGACAAGCAGTCCTATTGGGAGCACGATCAATGGAAGGACTCTTATGGTTCTGGTCGTGGCTCTGAACAGCCTAAGACTCCAGGGAAGGGTCCAAAGAAAGACAAAGAGAGCGAGGCCAACGAGGATGAAGAGAACTTGGAAGAAACTCCAAAGAGGCCCAAGATCAACTTTGAGGATCGAAGAGTTGCAGGGCCATTGAGAATTAGCAAAGGACGCATGGGACCTCCATCCTCCGAGGAGAGTCAGGAAGATGATGAGGCTGAACTGGAAGGTCTTGAACCAACTGATGATGAGTTGAGAGAGGGGCCCAATGAGGAGGATGAAGAGATAGATCCTGCAGAAGATGAAGAGGAATCAGGTCAGAGGGGACAGATGCCAAGTTTTGGTCCCCCCAGCAAGTTGCCACCAAGACGTGATGGACCAGAAGGAAGCAATTGGTGTCGTGTGGACTTCATTGTGGACGGTGGTGCATCAGACAACGCACTTCCCCTGGGTGTACTACCTGGAATTCCCATGAAGCCACCCCAAGGCTTCAAGGACTTTGCACTTGCTGATGGACGCATCATCCCAAACTTGGGACAGAAGGTTGTTCAAATAGTATTTCAATGTGGACTGGTGCTGACTGGAACGTTTTCAGTAGTGGACAGCGCAAAGCCACTACTCAGTGTGGGCAAGATGACAAACTTGGGACACACTGTGAAGATGACGCCCGAAGGTGGCCAGATCGTCCTGAAGAACGGCAAGTCCATCAAGATCTACTACAGGAATGGTGTATGGAAAATCCCAACTTGGATTTGGTGTCCAGGTGATGGGAAAGAGGATGCAAGTTTTCAAGGGCAGGGAGACCAAAAAGTCCTTGTATGCAAAGGGTCGAGCCTATCGGTAAGAAGGGCCATTGTAACCGCACAGAGCGTGCCTAACACATGTCCATCCATTTCCGCAGCATAGGACAGGGCTGAAGTACGGATCCAATTACTTGACTCAATTTTTATGTGGCACGGGATTAGTACTTGTCGTAGAAGCTGCCCACATAATGACAGGAGGTAGGATCTCTTGCCTCCGTCCATGCCGTTGACTGCCGCTTGAACATTGTAGATGCCCAACCCTAGTTGGTATCTGCACAAGGGCGTCCGTGCGACTGCTGTGAGCTCGCTAGTGGACTTTGTGAGGCCAAACATCCATATGTCTTTGAGTTGGAAGGTTTCCGGTAGGGGTAAGACCTTTGGGTCAAGCGCTAGCTGAAGAATATGCTGGAGCTTCAGCCAAGCTGTTGCCAATTCCAGCAAGGCCTACACCAGAGATGGTAAAGGCTCATGAAGCTTGCCATGTACCATTTAGGTCATGGTGCAGTCACTGTGTCAGAGGACGTGGTAAATCGTTCTCCCACAAAGCAGTTGACCACAGTCAGGATGATGAGGGTCGTCCTGTTGTATCATTAGACTATGGTTTCTTTGGTTCGCCTGGAGAACTACCAGCTGATGCTGTTGGTGGACAAAAGATGCCAGTTTTGGTTGTGCGAGACCGTTTCACCAAAGCCATTTTCTCACATTTGGTTCCTGCCAAAGGAACTGAGTACTACTACCCTGAGGTTGCGTTCTTGAGGGACATCAAATTTCTTGGTTACACTTCTTTGACCTTGAAATCAGGAGCCATCTATTATCGCCTTGGCTACTGCAGTTAAGAACACTTTGTCATCTCAAGGAATTTCAGTGCAGTTGCAGAACAGCCCAAAAGGAGATAGCCATGGTATGTCAAACGGTGAAGCTGAATCATCTGTGGGTACTACGCAAGGTTTAGCCAGAACTCTCAAAGACCATGTTGAACACAAGGTTGGACAACAGTTGGACCCAAGATCACCTATCTTGGGATGGTTGATTGAGTACGTTGGCACTTTGTATACTTTGTTCTCATTTGATGAAAGGGCTCGAGATGGTTTGACAGCGTTTAGACTCAGACGCATCAAGGGACGTGATTGGACAGTTGCGCTTTCAGCTTTTGGTGAGTGTGTGGACTATCGAGTCAAGACCAACCACAAGTTGGAGCCGCGTTGGGAATCTGGAATTTTTCTTGGAGTACGATTTCACACTACTGAGAAGATCATTGGAAACCCCCAAAGGAGTTGTTGTTGTACAATCTGTAAGACGCAAACCAGATGATCAACAGTGGAATTTGCAGCTACTTCAATCAATTACTGGTACACCATGGGCCCCTAATCCAGCAAAGCAGAA
>Ga0126342_10017089_pt1 | contig 12575 bp, 10 predicted proteins | sample Cyp1metagenome_FD_92528 | JGI IMG/M metagenome (GOLD analysis project Ga0126342, IMG submission 92528) | Coral microbial communities from Lord Howe Island, Old Settlement Bay, Australia - Cyphastrea 1 metagenome | ecosystem: Host-associated > Invertebrates > Cnidaria > Coral ...
CGCGTACCTTGGGCCGCCCTTGCGCGAAACTTGCGCGATGCAGGTTTTAGACCATGGGAAAAATGCGAGAATAGGTCCTTTACTAAAAACCTTTCTGGGGTTTTTGGACGGCTCCCATATATTGTTCGGATCATAAAATTCCAGGTGGGATGGAACATTTAAACAATAAACATAGAATCATAAAGTATAAGAAAGTCATGGTTTAATGGACAAAGATCAACCACCATCAAACCCGCCCATCAACTCACTAGTGGCCTGCTCGCAGGCACTGGCTTCCACTTGGCTTCCCGGATTTCTTCGCTATCCCTACAGCCTGGATATCATGGCTATGGATATGTTTGGTTTGTGGCTTCACCAGCTCTGACACTTGTCAGCTTGTCATTGGGGATCATTATGTTTATATATCCCATAGGATCCATGGTGCTGGTATATATGCTAACATTTGGGGTATATTGATGGTAAATGTTACCATATATGGCATACATGGATCCTATGGGTATGGTTGAACATGAATATGAAACACCAACCAGTAATGATTATAATTGGGATGTACTGTAAGCAACTATGAATCTGGGCAAACTCTTCGCCTGGAAATTACCATTTTTTGCTATCTTTGGGATGCCCAGGGGTATGGTTCTGAAGCACTCCAAATAGCAAGTCATTGGCTAAAAATGGCTATGGGTATGCTTTATGATTTGGCTTGCCGCAGTACCAAGTCTCTGATGAGGCAGCTGAATGTGTGAGTGCGTGGAGTGTGGTTCTGACCCCTTCAATGACAAGGATGTATCCCGCTCACTAGCTTCATTGCTGCAATCACCCCAGTACAACTTGGAAATGGCTATGGCGGCTATGGATCGAAACTGCGGTGCCCTGGCGAATATCACAAGATATCACAAGAGCCAGCAGCTATGGATGTTTACCCCCAACACATACCGAAAAATCCCAAGAAATCTATCCGAAAATCAGGGGATTCGAATGGATTTCACCATTGTTTGACCCATCCCATCGGAAACCACTCCGCACTGCTGCTACATCCTGCTCCACATCGCGCAGCTTTTCTCTGGTGAAGCTGAACGACGACCGAAAGTCCTCCCCTAAGGACGCTGGTGTGAAGAACTGGAACTGACCACTGATGCAACGTCGTTGAATGACGTTCAACCCATCCAACAAATTCGCTTACGAAAGTTGTCTTTTGGGGGTCATCTCTCACATAAACCAGGGCTGACAGGTCGAACTCATCGAAACCAGTAGTAGAACCATCATAATCACCATAAAATATACCAAAATCATCACCAAAATACACCAAAATCACGATTCCAAGCCTGATGTTTCCAAGAAATGTTCTTTTCCCCTGCCCATGGCGGCCGCATGGCAGTCGCCCCAGTGAAAACACCAGCGTTCACCACCCCGGGTGGCTCCTACGAGTGCGAAATCCCTTCAGGACTCACTGATGCCTCCTTTGATGGGCATCTCAGTTAGGAAAGCGGTAGTTTAACCGTATTACTGTAATGTACATACCCCAGTTGCGGAATATCCCAAGTTTCGTAATGTTAGATGTGGGTTGATCATGGTTATACATATTTGCACATGGGTTGCAGACCACTTATATTGGCCGGGAGTAATTGGATGGGTATCCCTTTAGATATCCCAAAACACCGGGCAAACGTGAAGTGACTGGTGAGTCACAAACATATTATATAACTATATAACCATCCGGAGCACCATACTTAAGATTATTTGTAGTTGCATAGTGTTGCACCAAAGAAAGTGACAAACAAACACACCCTGCTGGCGCAGCGGCCGAATAGCTGACGGTGACATCTTCCACCCAGATCTTCCGATGGTTTTCTGGGGCGGTCGACCGACCGTTTTTGGGGACCCTTCAGCCAAATCTACGCGACAGTGAAGCTGAAAACCATGATGTTGTGCCACCAGCTTCCACATCCTGACCCTTCAGTGTCTATGGAAACCAATGGGGTTGTCGCTTCGTCTGGTGGTTCAAACCCATCTGGAAACACGTGAGCGCATGAAATGACATGTGAAATCGAAACTTGTTGGCCCAGGAAAAAAACCATTGTCATTGTGACCTGTTGGCTACAGAATCTACAGAACACAGCCCCAATGATGGCAGCAGGAGCGTCTGCTGAACGCTCAATTGAACGCCTGGAACCTCAGCTGCAAGATCTGTGAAATCAACTGGGCTGAGTTGAGATCGCTACCATTTTGATAGCGTACATTCGTCACTTTTTGAGGGTGCCCCCATAATGAATCAGTTGACATGATCGAAAAATTATGTCCAAAATTACAGGAGGATTGCGACCCAATGTACAGCACAGCTAAGCCACTAGGGTCATTGGATTCCGGCATCTGGCGGACAAACTAAGGTCCGATAATGATTCGGCTATTTGTTAATCCTTCGAAAGCGTTGACACAAACTCTTACCTGCGAGTACCGGTCTCGAGTTCAATCTGTTGCCTCACTCTTGGTAGATGAGTTTGAGCATTCGAAGCAACACGATATTATATTAAAGCCGCAGGTCCGCTGGCTTTAACCCACGTAAAATTCGTGATAACCCAAGATATCTTCACTTTGAGAACCGTTGGCCCTCCCAGTTCATGCCTCAGCGTCTCAGCGTGAGAGTGAGCCCGGCATAAGCAGACTCCGGAACCTGGTGCTGGACTGGATCGCATTGGGGAGCAGCCACCAGATAGTTTCCAATGCCTATCAGTTTTTGATGGTGACGAGCTGAGTCAGGGTTCGGTCTCCTTCATACGCAAATACTAGCAAGCGTCCGAGCCATAAAATGAAACAACCGCTGGACCTTTTTTGAGTATAATTCCTGAGGGAAAAGATTGCTGGTGCCGCTGTTAAAACCATCTTTTTGATGGATCATGTGCTCATGGAGGGTCCTTTGCATTCTAAGTTGAACAGTAGCACATGTTCCACATTTGCCAATCGACGTTTCAAACTCTTTTCTTGACAACAAAAACAAAGCTGAAAAGGGTACTTTGGCACTTGAGCATCAGGAGATTTGAACCATTTTGTGCCAAGAATCTGCCAACATAGGCGGCTTAAAACCCACTCTGATCGAATGTGATCATCCGTGTGCCTCCAGACCTAGTGAAAGACTTGCCTCAAAAATGCATCATTTGTTGCAGTCCCATTTAAAAAGCCGCTATTCATTGGTCCAAGCCCCTGTGTTTGATAAGAACTAGGCCATCTCAGCAAATTCTGCAAGTTCTACTTGGAAGTGCAGTTCCAGTGATCAGTGGACATATCATAAAGCCACTTTCGACAGCCATTGGCTTTCTCGTTGATTTCCCTTCAAACCCATCCAATCAGTGGATATATCACTTCAGTTACAGAGGTTTGCATCCCAACTTACTGTTGGTAAAGCAATGTCATAAACAACCCATATTTTCATGGCTTATAACACCATGCACCACCAACGTGTGGTAAAATTAGGGTTGATTTACTATTGCTTTCCTAAATAACATCCATAATGGACGCTTATCGTCATAATTAATAATTTGATGGTTAAATGGATACCCTGCAGTAAACTAACATGGCTATTGAACATAGCCCATGTTAAAATAGTTGATTTACCTATTCAAAGTGGTGATCTTCCATATAATTATATCCATACAATTATTAGTTGGAGTTGTATGTTGGAGTTGTATACCACAGGGTCACCATGGGTCACCCATCATGGATCTGCTTCGAGGCCAAGGCGCCAAGGTTGGCACTGCCAGGCCGTTCCCCACATCCACCAACAAAGTGGAGCCCGGGCGGGCGCCTGGGGGCACCTGAAACGGAAAATCGAAATGGCACCTGTGGGGATTAAAAAATAGCCATTTAATAGAAACATGGCTATTGAAAATGAAGTCTGGCTAAGTCTGGCTAAGTGTTAAAATGAATGATCGGTTTTGATGAATTAACTAAGTATTCTTGTTATCATTAATGTTATTCTCTCTCTCTCTCTCTCTCCATCGCCATCTCGTCGAGTGAGACTGCCAGAGGCAAATGTTCACCATTTTTCTTTTCAATGCCAAATGGATAACTACAATATACTACAATATTGGATCACTATAGGTTTTCAGAAGCAGTTGATACATCTGTTACATCTGACCAACTCAAATGATGAGTTCAGATGGGTCCCATTGCCCCATCTAACCACCTGCGTCATGCCTAACGGGCCTAACATGCCCCTGGCAAGTCAGGAAGAAATTTGGTTGGTAATGATATGGGGGTTTCCATAAATGGGGGTACCCCAAAATAGATGGTCTATAAGGGGAAAATCCCACTAACATGATCTAAAATGGATGATTGGGAGGCACCCCTATTTTAGGAAACCTCCATATGAGTCCAGTAGTCTATCATTCACCCAAACCTTGCCCAATTTCAATTTCAGAGGCCTTACCATCTCGGAGTGGATAGCAAAACAACCAAGACATGGGACATGGGACATGGGCAGTTGCCAATCCAGTGGTTGAGCTCCCCCTCTCAGCGAGGACTGCCATGGGATAGCACGAATTCAGCATCTTGGTTTTCATCAAGATCTCCATTTCAACCTTTAAATCATTGTGTTGGCTTATGGAGAGGAGGAAAAAAAAACCTGCAGGGCACCGTTTTCATCATAGCATTTCCCATTATAGTCAGCTGTCCAGCAAATGTTCTCCCTCTCTGGTAATCAAACGTGGCTTGCTGGAAAATCTGCCACTTGATTCGATGATTTCCCCTATAATCCTCCATGTTCTGGGGTATTTCCCAGCCATGTTTGAACCCATTAATATTGTCCCTCAAGGACTCAAGGAGGGAAAAAAAAGTAGCCAGTTTGGTATACTATTTCTTATCACCTCTTGGTTGTTTATGGGGGGAACCCTTGCTGAAAATCAACCAGAACCCGTGGGAAGGACGACCGCCGACACCTGGTAGTTGACCTCTTGCTGCTCCCCCGGTTTCCAGCTTTGTTGCCAGTCAGGGTAGGAGATCCTCGGCGATAGGAAATTCGCCGCAGATTGGGAAGATGATAAATTCAGCAAGCATCAACAAGCTAGGGTATAGCCGAGATGGCTGGAACGGTGTGTGTGTGTGTGCGCGAAAATGACTATCTGTCTGAGTCTGTCTGAGTCTGTCTGAGTCTGTCTGTCTACCTGCGCGTGTCACATATGGAATGCACTCCAAGTAAGAAGATTTCAAGTTTCATCCCCGCATGTCTGGGTGACGTTGCACCCTTTTTGGGAAGCTAGTCTACAGCGACTTGGAATATGGTGCCTAAGATGGCAAGAGGCTAAGTATCCATGACTCGATTCAGGCGCCCAGATGTTGGAGTGTTATGAATCCAACTGATGGTGTAGGTGCCTTGCTACTCACTTTCTGATCGGCCTGAGCCTCCTCGAAAACGAGTCTTTCCGATAAGTCTAGCTGTGAACCCCGTAGATATCACCAGAGATCCGATATACCCTCATCCAACAGCTTGCCATGGAAAATGCCCATGTCTACTCTAATTTTCGGGTAAATTACGGAACATCAAAGGGGTCAAATTCTTCGACCGCAGGTTCCAAGGGCCCCAAGATGCCCCAAGGGCTCCGGCAGCAATGGCCCTGGCTGCTGCGGTTGCAGTTCCGGACTCCTGACAGCCACGGCTTGATGCAGGAACGGTTACGGTTCTGGGGCCCCTGGGGCGCCGGGCATTGGTCGAGTCAATGCCACACTCCTGGGGGTTCAAAGTAGCCAAAGTTGTGCATTTATGCTCATCCATTCCCTAAAAAAAATAATGATTCCGGCACTCAAAGGGAAAATTATTGTACATATGCATTATATTGACACAAAATGTGTGTACATTTTTTTACCAGGGCTTCTCAGAGGATTTGCCCCACCACACTACATGAGAAATGTAATATAGCTTTTTCCACTGAGGAAATATTATTTCAATAAGTGTCCAATTGCTTGCTTCGGAAGGTCTCATGCTAGTCTTCAGGTGGGTCAAGCCTGTCAGTATGTCAGAACCAAAGCTGATCTTCCTTACGTCGCCAAAGAGTTTTGTTGGCCAGTAATTGCATTTGATTTGTGATTTGTGACCAATGATTGGCCCATTTTACTTGCTGCTCCACCAATGTTATTCTTGGCTGTATCCCATGTTTCATTCTAGTTTTACCAAATTTATTGCACTGTACTTTTTATGCATGTGTCTGAAAATAGTGCGCCCCAGAATTTGACGGTTTATCATCATGTCCCTATTAAAACGGCCACCATGGCCGTGAATCCAAGGATTTTCATGGTAAATTCCATGGTAAATTCCATGGTAAATTCCATGGTAAATTCCCGAGCACCTGGGCGACAGAGAGGTGGCCACTTCACTCCTGGGAAGACCACCAATACTGGGATCTTGCTCATATATGTTTGGGGGATAAATGATATAAATGGGGATAAACCTGATTTTGGATCAGAAAAGTTTTGAAGTGTTTTGACGTGTTTCAAAAAACACGTGACCGTCACCTTTTACCTTTTGTGGGGTGATGAACTCAAGTTTGATATACTCATCCATGCCCATCAAACATCACCACGCCCATACCTCTTGAGAAATTGCATATGCACAAATCATATGATTGTAGTCTTGCTTTAAGATTTGCGCAAATTCAATATCTCGTGAAGTTGCACCCAAATCGTATCCACAAGATTCTCCATAGCCCAAACAACTGCAGCGTCCAAAAAAGGCTTTTGTTGGATGCTAGGCCTGCTTGGCGTATGCTAGGCGTATTAAACGTTGATTCTTGGCAAACCCCATTGTCTGCTCGCCCTGGACATTATAATTTCCAATAGCCATCATCTACGCCCTTTAATTCACAAACAGTTTCCTTCGTTAGTTACTTGATGCCCATTAAGCACATGAAGCAGTCAGTTGCCACAGTAACATCTTCAATGTCAAATCCTTTCTATCCTCTGGCTCACCCGCAGCTGTTTCAGTCCAAACGTTTGGAACAAACCAGTCACATGCAACTATCATTTTACAGGCCGGTTGTTGGGCGCATTAACAAAAAAAACAAAAAATCAAGGGGGTGGGATGCCATTATATGGCTGGTTAACTCCCACTAAAACACCACTGGATCACCATTGAATCCCATGAAATCAGCATCAAATTCCATGAGTCGTCACCATAAATTTCCACTAAATCACCATTGAATCACGATGAAATCACCATCAAATTCCATTAAATCGTATTAAATCACCATTAGATCATCACAAACTATATGGTTCCCTCCCAATTTTATTTTCTCAGCTTCCCCATGGGTGCCCCCCACGACGTGGCAGATGTGGGCGAGGCTTGCGGCGAGATGGACATGGGACTGGCAGCCAAGGCTTCTAACCTTCGCTGGCGAGGATGATGTGGAAATGACTATCGTGGTAACTTGTGGGGGTAATGAATATCTGGTTGGTGGTCTTAACCATCTTGATGGTGTTTAATGGTGATTTAATGATGTTTAATGATGATTAATGATTGTTTTAACCATCTCTTGAAAAATATGACTTCGTCAATGGGAAGGATGACAACCCATATATGAAATGGAAAATAAAAAAAATGTTTGAAACCACCAGCCAGATATTAATGGATATGTTTTTCTCTTTTTTTTTAAAGGTGCAATGGTATTAAGACTATCCCATAGATATATCAGATGGAATAAAACTCATGGAGATAATATGATTCATGGGATAATCTAATATGGGATAATCATCAGGCTTCCATTCAGACGATATGATTAATGGAATGATCATGGGAATGTCATGGGAATCTCGTCCTTAATCTCGGAAGGTCGGAAGGATATATTCATCTCACTATCATGGGATATCATGGGATAGTCATGTCCATTCTCACGATATGATTAATGGGATAATAATGGGAATATAATGGGGATATCGTGTGGGAATAGTGATAATTAATAATGTGAGCAAAACAGTCATAAACCTATCCTTTGGGAGGGTTTGAACTGGTTTTTGACCAATAATGTTTCGATTTGCAGTTCCCCAACTTATGATAAATTGGGATATAGCGGGAATATAGTTAATGACAATGATCTGGGCTGATTGGCTTAATGATGGATAATGATGGTTAATAATGATTGATAGTGGCTAATCATGGCCAATAATGGTTAACAATTGTTCGCAATTGTTAATATATGTCAATAAATCTAGGTTTTAATGGGATGTTAAACGGTGATCTTTTTATGGATTTAACCAAGCAAAATGAGGATGTTAAATGATGGGAAATACCCTCCACTTATAGATATTCATGGGAACAATGGGATATTCGTGGAATATTTTATGGCATGTTATGGGATTTAAGCGTCAATAATGGGGTATACCCTCTTGAGGAGTATATATATATATAATGCGGAGAAAGTAGTAAGCCTAGAAGTCCGTGGTCCTACTTTGGGCACCAAGACTTTTATGGTAACATCAAGCGAAAAAGATGAAAAATGTGATGAACACTCTTGTGAAAGCTTGCACATAAAACAATAAGATATAATAAGTAAATATAGGGATTTGGCAGCAAAGCATGGGGACAGGAAACAAGCGGTGGAATATCCAGCAATGATACCACCGTCCCCATCAATGATGGCACCGCAGCTGAGCTTTCCCAACGGTATGTCCAGTTGCTTGCTACTCCTCGGGACGTTAGCCGCGCGATGTCTAGCTCCGCCATGTAGCAAACTTGTCTACACTTCGCGCAGGAATATCTTGTAGGTATAGTTGTATGCTACATCTGCGTCAATATGCACTTTTACATGTACTCCATGTATATACCGTATATGACCGTATATGTATGAAGTAATGTTCGTTTGGAAGAATGTGTATGTTTGTTTCCTGCCATCATTTTGGGAGTTTCTCTATGACTGCAATCAGGCTGTCAGCTGATACCACTGAGCTTTTGGACATGGGTGACGCTGCGCCCAATGAAGCCACGGGTGATGGAACCATTTCGCTCCTGTGTCGAAGAAAGCTGAGTTTCTGGGGTGACACAACAAATCGCGGTTAATTCATAGGGAATCCCAAAGTGGATTCTTATAGTCCCCAACATACATATTGTATATATCTATATGAATTCTATATGTCTATATACCTATATTATGTATATATATATAGATAGTGTGTGTATATATAGATAGTATATATATATATATGGTGTATATATATATTCAAAGGTTAGTATCAGCCCCGAACTCACCATCAACCAGAGGTTTTCAACGCTCATCTGGGATCCCTCCAAGGTGAGTTTGCCCTTGGGGACGAAGCCCCATGGCACAACGGGAAGATCTGGGCTGCTGGGCGCGATCTCACAATCCTTGCAGTTCCTGGGCCAACTTCATCTGACAACATCAATATGGAGGAACAAGCCAATTTTGAGAAATATGAAAATATGAATGGTTATTATAATATGAATGTTCCAATTTTCTCCAGGTACCTATTATAATCACCATTCTGTAAACATATGGAAAAGTAATCCATCAAGAATCAAGACACTTGATGGCTTTGGGAGGCACCATAAAAAGGCCCAAGAATCCCCATGAACAAATTAGTTGCTCTCACAAGCTCAAATGATTTACTTACATTCATAGGTTTTCCTACCAGTCGATACAGTGGGGAACCAAGTTTTCTACTTTGCCAAGCCTACCAGTTGGTCGAGGGCCGAACTCCCGGCCCCTGAATTGCGATCATCCACTCCACTAAACCATCCCAATTCATGGTATCCGACCTCTATCTCGCCTGATTTCCACGGGCAATATGCAGCTAAAGAGAATGCATGTACCAAAATAATATGGATGATATACTATGGTATACTGGTATGGCTATGAGTCACAACCGTCACAACCCTGGTTGCACCAAAATAGCTGGTATAGTTGAGTAGTCGGTTCATGTCCCCATATGGTGTATACCACGTAGCGTAGATCCGACCCCTTGGGAGATACGCCAACTCGCCGGGCGTCAGTGCGTCTTCCACTTCCTGGTAGTTGATCTCAAGGGATGCCATTCGTTGACCTGACATCATGGAAGTCCCTGGTATAACATGGTATAACCCCATAGGGGCTCAGCCTTGGCCAATAAAACCAGGTTGATGGCGGTTAGGAACCTAGGTCAATGCCATGTCCTGACCTGAGAGAGGTGAGTGTTCGAAATCGCTGCCATGAATGATCGAGGACCACATCATTTGTTGCATCGACTTGTCTATCTCTTCTGGAAGCTAAGTAAGCTTTATTTCGGGGATTACAAACCAGCCATCTGCAAATTGTTGTGCACCAAACCCAAGGTACTGCAATGATAAGGCGGGCATTCCTGCTCCGACTTGGATCTAGGAGATGCTACAAACAACGGAGGATGCATGACTGAGCTTCTGGCTCTTTTTTGTTTTTTTCTGCTTCCATGTCAGAAGACCAAGCACCTCGTAGTCAAGCATCTATGGGAATCTGTGGTTGTTTGTGACGCCAAGTGATAGCTAGGGATAGCCTTGCCCAGCTATACCGAGCTATACAAACCCAACATATTCTGAAACCACCAAGCATCTCATCAATCACAAAACCATGGGGGTACACTACACTTTCCAAATAATGTTGTTTTTAATGATTTATTGGTTGGTAGTTTTAACCATGTTGAAAAATATTAGTCAATGGGAAGGATTATCCCATATATTCTGGAAAATTAAAAAAATGAAACCACCAACCAGTTTATATATGTTTGATCAGTTCCATCTTTTCAAGAAAAAACAAACAATAAAGAAACCATAGATTTCTGTGGAAAAGAGTCTCTGCTTTGGTTTTGGCAGGATAAAGGGAGGATCAAGAAAAACTTCTGAATATGAATTGCATGAATTGCACGTGGTGCATCACAAGTATTGACTCGGTTATACTCGGTTCTCGTTTTTCTTTGAGCAACTTTGGACTGCATGTCTGTACCTCAGCCTCAGCTAGCGAAGTCGCCTAATATTGCAAATACCTGTTGAATGAAGGAACAGTGCCGATTGCTGATTTGCCAATTCGTTGAAGCAAATGCACCAGCATCAAGCTGATTGTGAATCACAAGAGCCACAATTAAATTAAATTAATTGTGTATTATTGTGTCATATTCTGAAACGAAGGTTCAGTCTCATGAACCAGTTTAGATTAATTACTTCACTTGATTGAAACTTCAAAAGGCAGCTTAGATTGCTAACTACTTCCCCTGCGACATTGAGGGTATGATTGCAGTCAGTTGTAATTTGATTCCTGTCTATTGCCTTAATCAAAAATGCAAATCCTTGACGTAGAAAAGTAGAACCAATATAAACGTCTTCGAATAAAGCAAACATGAGTTGCAATGCTACGTGAATAGTTTACCAGTTCAAAGGTGTTGCCTACTTGTGAATCTCTGCTTGACGAGGCTTGCTCATCCTGCTGTCTCGGAACTGGCTGTTATGATTTGGAGAACTACATTTGAACATGTATATCATGTATACAGTAAGGCGACCGTGACCGTTGCCATGTTGCCTATCTTTCGACAGTGGCTTTTATTCCGAAAATTCATGACCATTCACGACCTGGTGTGATTCGAGGAACTATACATGGATCTTCCATATGGTACTTATTTTTGCCGCTGCTCAAAAACATTTGAGTTGTCGCCGTTCTTGCGGAAAAACGCAGTTCCTGCAAATAAATGCCGTTGTGAGAAATTGTCAGCCTACGTGGTCGGGTATTTTTGCCGTTTGGTCGGGTATTTTTGCCGTTGGTCGGGCATTTTTGCCGCTGAAAAACGGGCTTGACTGCCATATATCAGAAGAAACTCTGGTTTGCCCAAAAAGGTCGTTCTCGTGCAAAACCTATTTATTGGGCAAAAGGCAGAAATTAAACCCACTTTGGAAGAGGCAGGTATGGATGGCAAGTCGCATTCCACCTCACAGTTGCATTTCAGGAAGTGTTTAAGCTTTTAACGTTTATAACATATTATATATCATGACGCATAACTACAAGGTTTCGTACCCATATTCCATCCTACAATAAATCTCTTACAATATACACTTGTCCTATATGGTAGTAGTCCAGTGTTTGCTGTTTTGGTTGCTTGATTTTGCTGTCATTCAACATTCTGAGATACTGCTTCTGCTTGTCCTCAAAACTTAGACATATTTTTTTGATTCAAATATTGTTTCAACCCGTTCCTTTTTCTCTGCTGTTGTGGGCTGTTTGCTGCAATTTTTTCCTCGAAATTGCTCACCATATCCATCAAGTGCTTGATGGTTTTGTTCACTGCTTGGACGGTTTTCAGTACCTTGTCTTCGCCCTCATTGTTCATAGTCCATTGGAAAAAAGACGTTGGGTTCGCTCGTCATGTGTGGGTACAGAATGGAGGCCCCCCACGCGAACCCAACCATAAAATCTGTTTAAAGTTTAGACACTTGCTGAGTTCAAAGCCGCATCCAAAAAAAAATCCGCCGACCCCGGCTGCGCAAGGGGGAGCGCGAAAGGGAAAAGGATTTTCTGACACAGCATTGGTAGCAATTTTTTCTGTTCTATATCCGCCGACCCCAACTTCTAGTAGTACTACTACTA
>Ga0126342_10017090_pt1 | contig 12575 bp, 12 predicted proteins | sample Cyp1metagenome_FD_92528 | JGI IMG/M metagenome (GOLD analysis project Ga0126342, IMG submission 92528) | Coral microbial communities from Lord Howe Island, Old Settlement Bay, Australia - Cyphastrea 1 metagenome | ecosystem: Host-associated > Invertebrates > Cnidaria > Coral ...
ATCTTGAACCAACTTCAGTCTGCAAGCACGCTGTAGGAAACCTCAAGTCTAGGGAAGGACAGAGGTGACGGAGAATGCAATTTAGTGCTGGCCTGAGAAAAGAACCCAACGCTACATCAGAATGTCACAGGGTCTTTGGGTACAGGCCCAGGGTACATGTCAAATGTCAGAAGTATCGATAAAGCATCCATCCTATCTTTGCCACACGTGAAACCCCAATTGCTCTTGTCAAATTAAGATCCTCGACATGTCAGGGATATCCAAATTGCTCTGCAGCGAAGCTCCTTTTTTTCATTCGACTCATCTCCGGAACGAAACTGAACCTGCACCAGATCACAGCAGTGCACAGAAACCTCTGTACCAATCCCTTACTGCTGGTTGATTCACAGAAATCTTTATCGTCAAAAGAAGCTAAGCTCCTAATGAGAGTAGACTAGAGACCGTCATATATCGATAGCATCGCTCTTTTCGGTGCTCAAAATCTCTTTTGATGTGTCAGATCAGTCTTTTGTTTGGTAAATTAAAATAACCCTTTTCTCTGCTTCAATCCCACGGCAATACCATGTAATACCTGTTGGTTAAATCCACCCTTGAAATTCTGTGAAGCCCCTCTTGCCAGTCAAAACCTCCTCCAAACGCCCATGCTTGGTCAAATTCTTGAAGTCCCCATTGTTGCTGGTCAAATCCCCCATGAACTTTCCGCTTAAATCATGCTCGCTGATCAGACGTTTGCTCAAATCCCGTAGGGCCAGCACTTGCTAACTTTCCAAAACAACAAACTCAAAACCCACTCAAAGCCTTGTCCTAAAGCCCAAACCTAAGGCCTAAAGCCCCCCAATCCTGGAAGCCTAAAGTCAAAATCACTGCCCCCTTTATAGCTAGTGTTTTTGTTCATCCTCTGGTCAAATAGATGACATCACGTTCTTTGGGTGTAAGATTTGGGGATGGCGCAACGGTACGTCTGGCGCCCAGTGGCTCGCAGACCACGGGCAAATGGTCGCTGCCATGTAGACCTTGGGTCGGGATAAGAGTCACTAAATAGGACGTATAGGAATGTATATAGGAATGTATAGGATATATTCATATATATATATATTCCACTATTCCATACCATTCTATACGATGTTTTCCTTTTCAGCAAGAAAATCCTCAAAAAACCTACAGCATCTCCTGTTCATCAGCCGCGGAGCGGTTGGGAATGCCCATCTGCAGTACACCTGCATCGAGCCACCAGAAATGTCCAAACTCAGCGATGCTCCTAAGATATCCTAAGCTGCTTGCTGGTGCAATAACCATCTTGAAAAATATGAGTTCGTCAATGGGGTTGGGATTATGCCATCAAAATTATGGAAAATAAAAATCATGTTTGAAACCACCAACCAGATATCCTAAGATATCCTCAGTTCTGAAGATTGCTTTGTCTATGTTACGTTGGATTTGTGATTCTTTTGACCTATCTTGAAGCCAGTGGTGGGCAGACGACAAAAACCATCAATTTCATGCGGAGACGATGGAGAGACCGTCTGTCTGGAAATCATGTGGCAGATCCTAAGACCCGGGGTACAGCAACCACGCCATCGTGTGCCCAGATCCAAACACATATTCACAACTATTCACCTTTCAATCATCATTCAATTCACCCGAAATATATACACTAATATATCTAATATACACTATAAGTCACTTTTTGATCATTAAATATGATTAAATATCATTAAATATTTAAATATCATTAAATATCATTAAATATCATTAAATATCATTAAATATCATTAAATAGCATTAAATATCATTAAGCCCCATGTTTTTTTAATTCGGCACCTTCGCTCCCACCAATCCCATCCCGCCGTCGCACCTGGCCGTCGCGGCGGGCGCCAGTGCAGATCCGTCAGATGTCGTTCCAAGCCCGGCACCGGGGAGGAGACGAAGCGCCAGCCGCCGGACCAGTAGCCATAGAGCCCGGCGCCTGATGCTGTGGAGCTTTTGACACAAATTTTTTCCATGTCTAAAACAGGATGGGATAGGATGGGATAGGAATGGGGAGATGTAAAAAAATAGATTCTAGAAAAGACTCTGAGAAAATCAGTTTGCATCGAAGACCTCCCAGTGATATTCAACGCCCTGGCAGCTCTTCGCTCATCTTTTGGCTCGGCTGAGACCCCTTTACATTGTTCACCAGCTCCAACGTTCTGGAGGCTGGATGTTGTACATTCGATAAAGAAGGCCCGAGAGATCTTGACCCAGCCCATAAGCCTGTTGGACTATGCGGCAAGGATGCTTCGAAAAAATGTCTTACGTCTGCGTGCCTGGAATTTCTCAGATTGTGTCACTTCTGTCCTGATAGATTTGTTCTTTGAAGCAGCTGCTTTCTTTGGATATCCTACAAATATATGAGATGTCAAAGTCGACTCAAAGCACCCTGCCACACCACTGAGCGCTGCTTGAAATCATCTCAAGCAGCACAAAGGTTGCGCTTGAGATCCAATGAGGAGCTCACCATGGAAATTTCCACGGTTGAGCTCCTTGGCAAAAAGTCGGAAACGTCTTAAAACATTTAAAACAGCGGATGAAGCGGACAGCGGATTCACCCTCCATGACAGTTGCAGTTTCCACATGACATTTGTTGCACTGGATCTGCCACATGACAGTCGCAAAAGATACACTGACGGTCACAAATTCCATTCTGAGTTGGTCAACGGAAAGACTTCTTGCATTTCTGAAACCGCAAATAAAACTCTGAAAGATCGGAAGATCCAGATCATTTAATTAGTTTGAATTAAATTGGAAATCATGGCCTTGCATGGCAGAGGGGCTGGGATGTGCAGTCTGAGGAGAACCATACACCAAAGCAGTTTCTTGAAGCTACGGGTCGATATTTCACCCACGTGACGTCACGTGACGTCCCATGGGAAATTCTGAATCACGGTGGTTTATCACCTGAAAGAGGTTTGCCAAAAGAAGCTGCTTTTTTGTGTTTTGGACACTCACACACATTGAATGAGAAAACTTCACCCAAAAACACCAAAGTAGGATGAGTGTACCTTCTTTAAATGAACCGTGGATTCATCGACCGGTTGTGATCCCTGGCATTGCGGCTGTTTTGCGCTCCTTGCTGCGGGAAAAGCCCCTGCGCCATTGCGCCACTTCGGGAATCTCAGCATGAAACCGTTTGGGTACGACAAAACCAATTTAGTTGTGAGTCCATTGATACCATCTATAATTTATGTATATTGTACACACATATCATATATATATATATATATCATATATATATATATATCATATATATATATATATACGTATATATATATATGTGTGTGTACATATACCCCATGTTTGGTCGCCAATCCCACTTAAAAACAAGCAGGTGGTCGATTCCGGCTTCATCACTGACAGTCGCGCGTTGAAAAGTTCTGCGACTCGAACCAGGCGTTCGTCAAGCGTCCAGGGCCTGTGACTTCATCATCTCGTGGAAGGAACGCATGGGCATGATGTCCTCACAGTGAGGACCGGTTCCCTGGTGACTGGTGACTTTATGTGACTTTCAACGTCTGTGATGGTCAAGGCAGGATGGAGAGGTGAAAAGTTTTTTAGCCACTACATATAATGTGTATGTATATATAATAATATATAATTATATATACGTATATATGTGATGTGTTCGGTTCGTGTGTGTCTTTTTTGTGTCTGTTGTAGAGGGAGAGGAGACTTTGCTATTGTTCATACGGGTTCGTCTTCAAAACCTTGTTCAGACTCGATCAGGAGGGAACCTGTCAAATCTAGGCCATGACTATGGAAACGAAACAATCCAGAATAAGAAGTTGTTGAAGTGGTTCTGGTTTGTCAATGATGATTTGGGATATACAGTACTACCAAATCTATACTGAGATTGGGATGACCTGTTTTTTTCCGGATAAGTTACTCATTAGTTTCCCAGATCCTGAACACAACGGATCCAGGATCCGAGACAAAGCCCAATCATGGAGAAAAACGTTGTTTTTCGCATGGCAAATTGGGAATCTCCGGAATATCCCACATAAATGGCCAAGAGCATCTATGAACATCTTATACCTATGATATCCTATGATTACTAACCAGTTCCAAGTGGAATGATCCGCCAATTTCTAGTGTGAAGATGTTGTGGCTAGATCTGCCCGACCCTGCAGGGCTCGCCATGTCTCCAAATCGCTCTTCAGAAATTCGATGATCTTTGTATGCGAGCCTTTTTTATTTGCAAACTCTGCCACCTCAATCACACTCATTCCCTGGCGGGGCAAGGCGCAAGAAGGCGGAAACTCCGCCCGCTGGTGACAGAGGATACAGTCCCATCATGCCAGGAATCGCCCCGTGTTACCAGACTAATCTGCAGAATATCGATATCGATCACATCCATGGAAAATGACGTTGCCCCATCAGGGTCCTGAACAGATCTGCAGTCACTTGTGGGTTGCGGTCATTTTGGGCTTGTGAAATTTGGGCTCGGCTTATCTAAACTCTCCCCGTGCAGGCCAATCCTTGAATCGATCCAAAGGGCATCATGAAACCGGAAGAAGAAACTCCGTGTCTCCTATAGCATCCCTGGGAGTGGGCTCTCATGACAGGTTTGTCTGTCGTTGATTGACTAAGCCGCGAGAGGGTCAGTGATCTTCCCCATCTCGAGTAAATATATAGACTCTCTGACTCTCACCTCTTGTTCCCACTTCTGGATATCACTGGATTTTCGATTGTCCATGGATTTTTCCATGGATTTTCCATGGAGTTTTTCTCCGCGCCCCGTGGAAAGCCGCACCTTGGAAGTCTTGACGTTCACGTCAGCCCTGGCTGCGACGAGCTTGCGAAAGAGGCGATAGTCCCCGAGTTTCGCCTGTCGCGGCCACAAATGGCTGTTTTTCGGTACCCGAAAATGATGGGATATTGAAAAATGACCGGGGATACATGGTTGATCATGGTTGTACTAGTTACATCATACTGTACATTCCTGTACCATGGTTTTTCCAAGTTTTTTCGGTCCCCTAAAATCCATATTGATTTCATCCATGTGTCCACATATTTCATGTTCGGACTGGCTGTTGTATCATCGGCATGGTGAAATCCAAGCGGCAGCGACATGAACTGGGTACACCGTCTCTGATTCTTTCCAGAAGGCGAAGAAAAAACCACGAGGCCGCGGTAGATTCGCACCCTTAAAGTCCAACCTTCAGAGAGGAAAAACTCCAAAAAAACTCCAAAAAGGATGAAAGAACTGATGCACTATATGTCATGTCTGTCTTTGATGCACAGAATGGGGATACGCATTCTAATGGTTAGGGAAACTGGTTGGATGTGGATAGTATTTCAAGAGCCTGGGGGGTTGGGGTACCATATTCAAACAAACCCATGTTGATGAAAAAGCATGAAAGAACAATCAAACACATTTGCGCACATCACACACCCACACTTATTTGAACACCAGGGAAATTGGGGAGATCATAAGCAGGGGAGATCATCAGGGTGACCCAGCACCTAGATGAACCATGCTGTGAGAGCTGACGGGGTCCAAGTCCTACACGACTTGTCACTTTGTTTGTGAGACACTTCAAACAACAAAGTGTGGGGTCGGGAATCCCTCAACCCCGACTGGTCTCCAAGACGTCTCCAGTGACACATTCTGAATCGCTCCATGTCACGTGTCCAGAAAGTTCATGAGAGACTGGTCATCGTTCAATTTCCTTTCCAAGCGCCTCAAAGTTCCGTTGGGATCATCCCTGGAGGCTAGAACTCCGGGGTTTAGGCTATTAGGTGTACGTACGTGAGAAGTTATAAATAGAAATGTGCAACTCAACAGGAAAAATAAAACAGGTCCATCCAATATGCTCTACCTTCGCTATATTTCCCAACACGTGGGTCAGTTTTTGGGTCAAGTTTCACAATAGACATATATCATATCATATATCATCATGTATAACAAATTATTACAATTACACGAACGCAGCGGCTATTTTTCGCCAAGCATCTTGGCCAGAGACTGGGAAGATATGGTGCAAGCATCCGAGAGAGTCGCCAGCAAGATTGGCACTTGATGGTCGTCAGACTCCACATATCTGAGCCACGAAACCATGGCGAAACCATGGAAACCATGGGTTGTTTTACATATTTTTTGGGATATTTGGACCATTTTGGACCATAGAATGGTGCATCTTCCAACGGCATGTTCCAGATTCGCTGAGGTGAAGATTTTAACAAGTTCATCCCATTTTTTCCAACGACTGACTCTGTCGTTGTACCATGTTTGACCCCTAAAAATCCAGTGGTTGATCATCATTATCCCATATTATCCCATATTATCCTGGTATCCCCTTTGAAATGGATGGCTATGAGTCAAAACCCTGGTACCTAGTGAACCCCAAAATAGCTGGGATTTATGGATGTTCATCCCATTAAAAATGTATCTATAGGTATTGACCCATACCCAAATTTCTGGCTTTTTCGATGGCCAGGATGCCGTGGGATTTCGTCGTCCCCGTCGGTCGCCATTTCGTCCGGTTTCACAGGTGCCTTGGCGCGGCTGGCGCGGCTCGGCGTCGCAGCTTGGGAATTTCAGAGGTAGTGGTATTACAATGTGGGGCTCCCGTTCGATAGCTAAGTTGGTGATAGTTGGTGCACATAACTCCAATTTGCCTATGGTTTATGGTACGCAAATAACGAACTAGTATTCATGGGGCGAATCTAAACCAACTTATAACTGGGGGGGCCCACATTGTAGGATGATATGATGTTCTAATTATTCGTGGTATATTCTAATTGTTAGGGTAATATTGGTATTATATTCTGGGATATCATGAGGATGATATTCCATGTTATTAGGGATTATCATCCAGAGTTATTAGGATGACATTATATTCTGGGAGATTATTAGGATGATAAGCACAAACATTAGGATGATAATTTTGATAGATAAGCTCAAACATTAGGGTTATATTCTAGGATATGATTAGCATTTGAGTGTCAAATAAATATATATATATATATACACGTAATATGATGTATCCCAAATAAAGGAAAAATCCAAATATTAAGATTTATACTTTAACACCAGTATTGGCTATCCCAGAACATCCGAATGACTCATTCTATCGTCGATATTGTGGATGATCCCATAATGACTTTCATGTCATTCTGGGCCCTTCCAACCACAATCTAGACATATCTAGACACCCAGGCATCACAAAGTGGATTGCACACCATAGATGTTGCCACCAACAATGGTAACAGCAATTTGTTTTTTCAGGACGACATCCTTCTCCTAGCGGCCAAATGCGTTCGTCAGGGCACCTTGATACTATGGATCGTGGTGTGCATCATGGCCAAACGAGCCGCGAAACGTTGGACGAAAAAAAGTTATGGTCACATCGCTGGGAAAGATCTCATGAAATTTGCGAAATGGGGATGGGTCAAAACCAATAGTACCCCTTCTGTTCACATCAAAATAGCTGGGATTTATGGATGTTCATCCCTCTAAAAATGGTATTTTCATAGGTATTGATCCATACCCAAATGGTCCTCTGTTGGTTTTTTTCTGGGAGGACCAGTGGGACCAGCTGGACCTGTGGTTCGCTGTCTGATTCCTAAGCTCGCAGGATATGCCACGTCTTGGAATCCTCAGACAATGGGAAGGTGGAAAGAATGGGAAAGTTCTGGAAAGCGTAGAAGGATAGGACATGAACATTGTCACTGTCAATGACGCTTCAAAACTCAAACCACAAAAAGAAGGTGATGTGAAACCATCACAACATTCACATGCGCGAAGCAAAGCGCTGTCTGTCAATGCCAACGACCGTGATGCTGCGGCCAGGCCACGGGCCCTTTTTCTCCCGTCGAGGGATAGCACAGCACCAAGAAAAATGGCACCGTCAACGACCTTTTCAGCCCTTTTGGGCCATGGCCATGGCGTAATTTCAGGCGCTTTCAAAGTCATCACATGCCCAGGACAGGAGAACTGGAATGCAAACCCTCTGGTAAACTAACATAACTATGGAAAATCACCATTTTTAATGGGAAAATCCACTATAAATTGCCATTTTCAATAGCTATGTTAAATTACCAGAGGGAAAATCTCATGCAATCTCACGCGACCTGTGAGGTTTTGGCCGACCCGTCGGGATGGTTTTTAGGATATGCTGAGGCCGATTCTACAGGCCGTTGAAAAACGCTCATGTGACATCTGTGATATTCATGTGGTGTAAATAGCGTATTCCGACAAACTCAAGATCGGATGCAATGAATGAACGGAAGGGCAGGAATTTTTTATCTCATACTGCACATCTGCCTGTAGCTGTCCGCATCAACCCTAACTTCAACAGGTCCAGGTGCGTGGCTGTGCAATGCCTCCAGCATTCAAAAATTTCAGGGGCTGAGCATTTTGCAAAACTTCAAGCAACCTCAATCCCGCTTCCCAAGTTGAAACACGCGAATGCTTCCTCTTCCCTGAACGCATGTCATGCGACGTACAGGGCTTGGAAAAACTTAAAGTACCTACTACCGGAAATGGAAAAAAAACGTCGAGCGGTTTCCAAAGCGTATCAAAAGCATGGATTTCATCCAAAACGTTCGTGTGATTTTGTTGACCATGTACAAACCAACAGTGGTGGGGTTGTAGCTGGATTATTGCTAGTTGTTGGTCAAAAGCATGATTCCCAGAGTGGGACAAACCATAGTACAAGTCTAGTACCATAGCCATAGTTGTGACTAGCATTTATTTCATACTACAGTACTATTTGCTGTACATGCTTCGTCACTGTGGGATTCTTTGAATATCCAAACAGTCCTGTGAAAAAAATCTGGCCCCTACGTCCCAATGATGACTAAAGGCCCCCCTTTTTGCGACAGGTTCACAAATCGCTCTTGGAAACCACCATCCAGAGAGAATTGGTTCGGCTAGAAACCATGGTTGTCCAGTTCATATGTCGTCCCTGAAATGGGGATCCAAACATTCATTCTTTGATAAATAAATGGAGATTGATAAATCTCGCGGTGCTAAATGATGACCATCCAATATGAGCGATCTACCCGATTTGCCCAAGCTTTGACCATGGCAAATATGTTCATATTCTGAATTTCATAGACTTATAAGTTACAGTTAAGTTATAACTTATAACTTATAACCATGGCTACTTCCTAACCGGTGTTAGTTAAGATTCCTTGATCCGATCAAACAATTGCCAGGTGAACCGGCTGTTTGATAAACTTCCTCGACTGCGTTGAACGACCAGGTGCCATTCGTCACAGTGCAGGTTCTGACATCTTGCCCGGACAAAAGAGCGGCCAAACAAAACAACACAAGTTGCTGGCCAGATCCCAGGTAAATGATTCTATTCTCTGTTCTTTGAAATTCCCAGGTTTGTTGGTGATTTGATATCATTAGGGGATCTGATTCGAGGCCCATGTTTGGCCGCAACTGTACAGAGGACTGATCCACCGCCCCTGAATCCAAGGTGGAACCCCGAACATCAGGGGATGCCGGGGGTGTGTATCAATCTCGGGCTGATTGATAAAGTCATTTTCCAACTTCCCTATCCCTTTGTGCGCTGGGGCATCTTTCTGAAGATTTCAGCATGCTCCACACACCTCGGAAGTTGGGGGCCTTTTTTGGGGTGTCGAACGAAAGTCACCAAATAGAAGGGCAATATCTTCTTGACAATCGGCCGGCTGAAAAAATGGGTACGGGTAGCAGTTATCATGTATTACCTCTAACAGAATCTAGCAGAATCCAAGGCCTCAACCCACCCACACTGCCACACTGATTCCAGGCACTGAAACGGCCACGACCTGGTCCATTACCCCATGCGCATGAACTCGCGCATCGGAACCTGGGCTGGTTTGCCACCCCAGCTGTGTCGATATTTCGGTTGCGTTCAAATAATATGGAAGGGCCTGACATACTCCCGAAAGACATGGTGGAAAATCACCTCTTTGAGGTACGAAAAACATCGAAAAATGGAATAAAACGGCAGCCCCATGAGATTGCCCAAGGACACCCATAACTATGCAAGTCATAGCCACAAGGTGCAACCTCACAAGTTACAAGTTGTTTTAGCAGCCAGTGAAATTACATCCACCATACGCCTGTCCACTTACAAAGCAACTTAGCTATGTAGCAGCTCTAGCAGGCACCACATTGATGCTTCAAATCCCCATGGAAAAACTTGTTTAAAACCTGTTCTCCATGGAAAACAAACCCTGCCTAGACTCACGCGACTGAGGTTCAACGAGCAACGATAGGTGTCCTACTCTTCAGGAACGCAATGGCCATGCAATGGGAACCGCAAGAATCTCGTTCCTCAGGGGATTCTCCAGCCGATTTGATTCGTGGTTTTGCTGATGTGTACCAATGGGCCAACAGAATGTGACGGCATTTCTGATGGCTAATGATTCGTGGTGGGACTCATGGGGAGAGACTTGTGGTTTTTCAGAACTGCTCACTACGTGGGGATATGATGATGATATGATCATGATACCAGGTAGTGCCTGGCACGCGCCGGGGCGGAAGTTTCGAAAATAGGACATGGCTATAGGAACCAGTTTGCTTATAGGAATTCTTGGTGCGCTGGAAAGAAGTGAACCGACATGAAATGAAATGCATGAATTGACCGAAATCAAACGACATGCCATAAACGAAAGAATAAATGATTGGAAATGAATGCATTCAAATGAACGGATTTAAATGAATGAATTGAAATGAATGAACTGACATGAAAGAATTGAAATAAATGAATGGAAATCAACGAATTGAACTGAATGAATGAACTATACACAATGAATTCAAATGAATAAATGAACTACATAATGAATGAACTGACAAGAATGAATTGAAATCAAGGAATTAAAATGAAGGAATTGAAACGAATGACTTGACATGAAGGACTTGAAATGAATGAATTGGCATGAATAAATTGAGATGAACGAATTGAAATGAATGAATTGAAATGAATGAATTGAGATGAAAAATGAAAGTAATGAATTGAAATGAATGACTTGAAATGAACCAATTGAAATGAATTAATGAATTAATGAATGAATGAACTGACATGAATGAATGGAAATAATTGAAATGAATGAAATGACGATGTGGCTGACATATGAAATCGAGCTCTCGCTACAGTCTCGTGCACTTTTTGTAGACCACTTTCCCCGATCGAGCCGCGAAACCGCAGAAACAGAGACCCTCCTTCGGCGACCACGGACGGCCACTTTACCCGCAAAAACACAGGGTTTCGCGCGCGAGTGTTTTCAAGCCTGAATTCACGCGTTCCCGATCTCACACTTCCCAACTACTTGCATGATGATGTGGTTGCCATGATGATTGAGGTGATGATGTGGTTGCCATCATGGTGAGAAAGCTAGCCATGACAATCGTTCGTTATTCGGAAGTTTCCTAACTAAACTTCCTTTGATGATCGGATTTCATGTGTGAGGTTGGTCTAGGTCTGGCTCCTCCTAGGCGGATTACACACAATGAGTTGGGGTGGAGGGCGCATGGGGGACCCTAAAAATTATCCAAACATTGTGGTTCTCAATATATGAAAACCATGAGTTTGGGGGTCCCACGCTTTAAGATGCTTTAAGGCACCTCATTTCATCGGATATTTAGTCTTTGCCCATGTCTACTTTGTAGCAACTTGAATTTGTTGATGTTCCCATTCCCCAGGCGCTTCATGAAGCTTTACCCTGTGTTTAATGGGTATCATCGCCTACGTTAGGTTCAATTGCAATCGCTTGTAAGTTGAAACCCCTATTCCTGTGATCAACTAAATCGACACCGGATGATGTACCCGACTCTTGTTACCGAAATCCCAATGGTTGTTGCTCAAACCTCTGATGTGTAATAAGTTTTAATAGCATTTATCGTGGAGAAAAAAAAACGAATTTTCCGAGTTTTGATGTACCAACCTTCAACAAGGTTTCCAACCACCATTGGATCCATTGAACCGAAAATCTGCTGGAAACCGTTTGCTGGAAACCATTCAAATTCAATATAGAGGTCTCCAATAAATGTTCCCGTAATCCGGTTCTGGCGCAAGAGAACTGCATGGTGAAATCACCATGTGCGCTGCTGAAACACAAATTTTGGAGGATTCGATCACCAATTTTTCGGTCGTTTCGATCAGATCCCAAGACTCCCGTGCCAGATCAAGCGCTGTTCGACCCTGAGGGAAGCTGGTTGCTTCAAGGGAGATCTAGATCGGGAAACTACCTGGGTGTTTCTGAGGGCTCTGTACACCCCCCATTTCTGGAACGTTCTTCAAAGGAAAATGGATGGATAAACCATCCATTTTCAGGCTGCTACCCACATTTTGCCAACCAAGTTTTTTGGAGAATGGGACCTATTGAACAGGTCGAGGATGAATTGCGTTTGCCAGGTTGGGTTACCATTGGGTCAACTATAGAATTGACAACTATAGACTATAAGTATATACATATATATATGTGGCAGGGACCTTTGGGGTCTATTTCGTTCCTATGCATACAAGCATGTAATGCTATTGTTTTTCTTCTCCTTTGGTCGTTTAACTTGTTCATTTCTTTTGTGTCCACTAGAG
>Ga0126342_10017091_pt1 | contig 12574 bp, 11 predicted proteins | sample Cyp1metagenome_FD_92528 | JGI IMG/M metagenome (GOLD analysis project Ga0126342, IMG submission 92528) | Coral microbial communities from Lord Howe Island, Old Settlement Bay, Australia - Cyphastrea 1 metagenome | ecosystem: Host-associated > Invertebrates > Cnidaria > Coral ...
AAAAATTATTTTTATGAAATGGTAAATCAACTAAAAATGGGCATTTTCCATAGCTTTGTCAATTTAACAAAGCCAAAGGGTAAAAAAACTTAAAATAAAAAAAAAAAAAAAACATGATCAATGATCCGTTGTCATACGATACTGTATGTGATGTATCAATCAAATATTGAGATAAACAGACTTGCGTTTCACTATATAATCACATCATCATATTAAATGCCAATCCGATCCATCTAAGTTATTTGTAAGCCTAAGTTTTGTGAGGTTTTGACATGTTTTGACCCATCATACACCCCCATGAAATCATGAGGTAGTGTGCAACGATGTGCTGGATGGCTATGAAGGAGAGCTATCACTTTTTTTTCCTTTCCCTCGCCTGGCTTTTCACCCAATGTAGCAGGGAACACAACAAATATTGACAAACAAAAGGAAACCACGCACGCACAGAGGAAAGAAGTCCGACTTCAGGACCTCAGCAGGTCTCATGGATTCCAAAAGAGCCACAAAACAATCCGTCAAGATCCGCATTTACTTGGCATTCCCAAAGCATACCCATCAGTTCTTGGTGATATCACCATACATCACTGGTTGGTGGTTTCAATCCCTCTGAAAAATATGAAAGTCAGTTGGGGTTACTATTCCCAATATATGGAAAGTCATAAAAAATGTTCCAAACCACCAATCAGATCACCATAGTTTTATCAGATTTTATCATATGTTATCATGCTTTGCCCCTTGAAATCCAGAAAAAGTTGGTTGATATATGTTGATACTGTGGCTGCAAAATCCTGCACCAGGGTAACTATTGGGAACTTGTTTAAACACTGTAAATCATGGGACTACAATGGGATGTTTACCATCTACGAAAACTGGTGCAGGAGTTCCTCCACACAGTATCAACATGCTGGCTAATCATTGGTAAAATCCCAACCGCTTCGGGTCCTCGTTCTGAGGCTCGAGTTTTGCCTTGGTCCCCAGGGCTACTTTTTTTGTTCCGATTTCCGGGACACATCCCGTGAGACAACAAAAATCATATGACAGTTTGGACCCAGAAATGTCTTGCAGACCTCGCCAGAATCTGAGAATCAAACCCGAACATGGTCCTGTTTTCATGTGACTTGAAAAAAGGATACGAAGGTTACAGGTGACCTTGACTGACTGTCCAACCCACATCACAAAGTCACTTATATCAGATATCTGGAATAACAGCTATATTACTATAAATTACTATGTTTAAAATAAACTGACATGTATCTAAGTAGATTTTTCAGCGGGCTTAACAGCTTGACTATCCCAGAACTCAATTGTTTTTTCGGCTCGGCTGTAGATTCGTGTTGAGGTTCCGTGGGCAAAATCCTCAGAAGAAAAATTACTGTTTGGTGGTTTTAACTGATCCCAAACATATATAGAAATATTAGCCATCTGTATGGGATATATAGAAAAACATATACATTATATATATATATATATCAAACATTCCTTCTGTAACTTCTGTATGGCTAAAAAAACAATAAGTGTTTTGAACCCCCCAGCCAACAGGTTCCTCTTCCAGCCCTTCTGAGCGCAACTGCCTCCAGTGCATCAGGTTCCTCTTTCAGCAGTGTGGCCTCGGGGATAGCTGCTGCTGCTGACCAGGACGGTTTGCTCATTTGGCAACTGAGCCTCTTTCCAAAGGAATAGAAGAATAGTGAGAAATTCAAGTTATCAAGGAACATGAAGTTAAAGTAGCAGTGCAAAAGCAAATATGATACAATAGCATCCGGTTAGACACATATAAATACAAATACAACGTAGCATGATGTTGTGGTGACAATGCAAAGAAGTTCTTCTGACGTAGCATCAAGTAATACATATATATATATATGTATATATATATATGTATGTAATGTAGCTTGAAGTTGCTGCATAACTACAAGAGAAGTTCTTATGACGCAGCATCAACTCAAGAGAAATTCTTATGACGTAGCATCAAGGAAATCTATAATATATGTAACATATCCTAAATTTGCAAAGAACTTCTCGTGAGGTAGCATCAAGTAGGTGTGCAAGTGCCAGGACGTTGTTACCCCAACCCACCCCACCCCAGAGTAGACAAGAAGAAACATAGAGGGCAAGGGAGAAAAAAAAACGGGATAAGCAAGTGCATAAATGCCCAGCCTCTTACGGGCGCAGCCAGCGGTAAGTATAAATTGTCACTGTAAACTGTACAATGCAAATGACATGTAAGTGGAATGACATGTAAGTGCAAACGTCAAATTTAACCCTGGTCGTTAACGTCTCCAACAGAAACAACTATTATACTATTATACATTAACTCACGAAAGCTCATGTTCTTTTGTTGGTATCCCGATTCTTGTTCGTGAAGTTCCTCAATACAATTACTGTTATTTATGGTAAACCCAAAAACATACATCACACCCAACAATGCTCGACTTGGGGGGTTATTAAAGTCTCACTGTCATATCAATTCTGTAAATATCTATAAATCAAAAACAAACAATGAATTCGCCCTGAGTCAAATTCTATGATTTGGGGTTTGTCATAGTTCCGAACCATATCCAAATTGCAGTTCATCCTTTTCACTTTGCTACATCGCTTTTTTTTCAAATGGGGGTCCAAAACTCTTGGAACCGGTGCAGGGCCCAATGGCCTGACCGTAAACATCCCCTTTCTGGTTGCTGGTTGAGCCTACCCGTCTGAAAAATATGAAAGTCAATGGGAAGGATGACATCCCATATATGAAATGGAAAATAAAAATCTTCCAAACCACCAACCAGTTTTAGATTGTTGGAGATGATACCCCCAATGAGTTTATTTTTTGGGGGGTATACTGCTATCTTGCCAACAACAAATGTAGAGGTTTACCACTAAAAATCAACGAGCTTAGGGCTTATCATCATGTTCCTCAAAAGCAATTGCAATTCGGAGGTATACCCTACTTCTGTGCAAACCAATAGCGACTGGTTTAACCTCTATTTTTTGTGGATGAAATCCTCTTTAAAAAATTCAAGACTTGCAAACGTTGATGATGAAATGGCGTTCAATCCTCATTTCGGCCAAATTCCCACCCCAACTGCTGCCACACTGGGACCCCTTAAGGATCCTTCAGGACCCTTCTGGGCTCCCCGTGCTGAGCCGCAACGCACCAGCCCTGGGGTCTCCTGGTGCTCAGGTTCGTCGGGTTCCTGGCGTACCTGGCGGAGCAAACGTTGCAACGAAAGGGGGTGAAAGTAATGGGATAGCTACCTGGTACAAGGTGGTGTCCCCATAGTTAGCTAAGTTGGTTTATAACTCCCATAACTATGGTTTATGGTATAGATATAACCATAGTTATATAATGGGGTCTATAAACCAACTTATAACTGGGGGGCACCATCCTGTACATAATAGCCAGTGTCTCTCCTTGTACAAAAATAAACAAAAATATATAGCACTATTTCAGTAGGATTTTATGAAACTCGATCTTTTTTTGTAGGGTTTGGGAAAAACGTAGATTGATTGTTTTGACTCAAATTTCATGAATAAATATTTATATTTGCATTTGTTCGAACACATGTTGGGTTCGGGAAAGTGGATAAAGTACTCTTGGTGATTTGTTATGATTCTCGTCTAAAAGCAAAAAGAATAGTGGGTTGAATGGTGTTTATCCATCTAATCTTAAAACATGCATCATCTATGTGTGTAGTTATGAACCATGAAGGAAACAAACTATACTTCTGGGGTAATATATCATAACATATCAATTTTTCATAGGTCAATGGAGTGTCTAATCGTGTAGTTTAATAGTTTATATATTCAGATCAACGTAACTGGAATTGAATCTGAATCTCTATAAACTATACTTAATTTAAATTGACGTCACATTTAACAGCAAATGAAAGAACAACAATGTGGTCATTCACCACAACACGAACTAGACCAACCAGAAAGCAGTCTATCATTTCCATGACCAAGCGAACATGGAGATATCATGCACAACTGCAAAATTCAATGGCCATTGGAGGTACCTACCATATATAAGGCCTATTTTTCATGCCTATGTAAGGGAATATCCCCACAATATGTATATTCCCATTGAACAAAGATGGAAAAGTGAGAAAGCTGGGAATATGAGGTAAATATAATTTGTAACATCTTGGACAGAGTTTGTATCTTTTTTGGGGGGGTCCTATAATGCCATAGGTAGCTTACAACTTGTAGGTGAGAACCTGGTTGGAGGAGGAAAAACAGGACTCATACGCAGCAAAACATGTTTGGCTCAACAAACATGTTGGACTTAAGGGGACAATAAAAAATACAAATTATTCCCCGTATATAGATTCCTCCACATGGAAGATTTACAGGACAACCCCATGATCTTCATTTCGGAAAATCTTTGGAAAGTCCGGAAACGATTTTCCCTTAAAGCAATCCATTGAATCTGGGTAAATTATTATATTTCACCAACCCTCTCTGGCAGGGTCTATGTTAATTTACTGGAGGGTACAATATTTATCAACCATCTGGGAAAATTATAATAGTTCACTAACCTGAATTAAGGCCATTTGGGGATGATTCCCCTTACTGACCATGATTCTAATGAGGGAGAACAGTGAGGTCGTGATGAAATTTGCGCAGATTGAATGGTGGATAACCAGTTGAAAAATCCAGAAATCACCAGCAAATCAGCAAATCCAAGAAGACCAATTGAACGTCCGCTCGAAAACCGGTTGGATTCCCCGTTCATGGATTCTGAAAATCCAAAAAAACAATATCAATTAATATTGATGGGTACTATCCCCGCACTAATCATCAACCAACAGAGGTTTTGAACATGACTGGCATATGATCATCTACGTATTGCTTGGTTTTCATGGGATCGTCATATTGGTTGAAGGGAAAATTTACAGGAAATCCAAACCAATTTGATGGCAAAAATACCCTCTGGTAAATTTAACATAGCTATTGAACATGGCCCATTTATAGTGGATTTACCCATTGAAAATGGTGGATCTTTCCATCGTTTTTTGTATGTTTACCAGAGGGTAACCATGGTTTCCGGTCAAGATTTGCCCTTCGAACAATTCAATGATCATCCAAAACTTGGTTCGTTTCCCATGGTATCCATCATTTAGTTCAATGAGTTTCCCAGCTATAAACCCTTCATAGATTTATAGGGGATTTCTCATCAAACCAAGCCATTGAACCCAACAAATCCCAATAAATCCCAAGAAAAATCATCATGTTTCATGAGTTTCCCAGCTATAAACCATTATAAACCTCCATTTATAGTGTTTTTTTCATGTTTTTTCCCCATATCCAATGGTTTTTCCTATCTTTTCCTAGGCTTTTCCAAGGAAAATACCAGGCCACGAGGCTTTCCTGCCTTCACCCATGGCTCCAACGGCTCCGGCGGCTCCAGCGGCTCCGGAGCTCCAGTTTCAGCCTGGCGGTACCGTACCCTCTGGTAATTTAACCATTTTCAATGGAAAATCACCATTTTTAATGGGAAAATCCACTATAAATAACCATTTTCAATAGCTATGTTAGTTTACCAGAGGGTATCATATGTCTTCAAACATGTTATGTATATATATACATACTTTATAGACTTTATAGATACTTTATACTGATTTATATTTGCCATAAACATCCATATAAACCCGCCCTAGTTTTTGTTGTTTTTTGTTGAGGTTCAAGTCAACTGCGCTAACAAACTCGGCCATCACCTTGTATGTATACATATATGTATATATACACACACTGGTTAGTCACTCATTGGTGCTTTCAACCCATTCACAATATACTAGTCAATTTGGATCATCATCATCCGGATGAATTATGATCATTCACAACCTGAAATAAAGCCTTTTGAGGATATGTTCCCCTATCGAAATCAACAAACCATCATTCCAGTGACCAGGCAGCGAGTTCGTTCACGCATACATATATACATAGTAATATGATTTAATGTGTATGATGGGACATTTGATGGTGATGCAAGAAGCATACAATAGGAATAACAACCAACTTGAGATGATATTTTGTGACCTCCTCAGTTTCTGGTGTACCTTGTAGCCGCGGTCCAACTACCATGGCGCTATGGAAAGTCCCCAAGTTTGATGATTTACCTACTAAGAATGGTAATTGATGGTAATTGATGGTAATTGTCCATATGTTAGTTTACCAGAGGCTATTCATTTTAAGTTGGTTTAAATGGCACTGTCTTGGTGAAATATAACGCTCTGTCATGGTGTGTCTGAACAGAACGTTCGTAAACACGTGCAACTGCGGTTCTTAAAGGAAACACTGGGATGGTACCACACCCATATAGATCCATAGTGAAGTCATAATGTTTCTTGGTGAAACTCTACAAAGTGGTGTTCCATATTGTTCCAAAGTGTGCGAATTAGGTTGGTTTCAAGCTAGGCTCGGATCTATGGTACCTGGTAGAGATATCTTAAATTGGCACATGGGATTTATGTGATTTATACTTCAACAAACATTAAACTGGGGGGCACCACTTTGCAAATATACCCTCTGGTAAACATACAAAAAGCTATTGAAAATGGGCATTTATAGTGAGTTTTCCCATTAAAAATGGTGATTTTCCATAGTTACGTTAGTTTACCAGAGGGTAAAGTTATTGTACCCAAAAAAATGTTCGAACGCATGAGTTGTAGGTAAAAACAGTGCTCTCAGCATCTCCATGAATCAAAATATCCGCAACTTTTGATTCCCTGAAAATACTACACCCTCCAACAAACATTAGCATATGGAAAATCAATGAAAATCACCACTTTGAATTGGTAAATCAGTAAATCATTGATAATGGGACATGTTCAATAGCTATGTTAGTTTACCAATAGCTATGTTAGTTTACCAATAGCTATGTTAGTTGACCAGAGGGTATGTTTGAAAAAAAAAAACTGTACCATTTGATCGGCGGTTTATCCCATTCTTGTTGGGTTTCAACATGTGAAACAACCCTCCAAGGTGGTGCAGGATTTCGCTGGCCCAGAAAAACAGTACCGTTTCTTATTTAAGTTGGTTCATAACTATCATAACTGTGGAAGAAATAGTTGGTTAATAAATGTTAATAACTCTTATTTTTTTAATATTTTTTCCAACTGTTTTCTCCACGTTTGTTGGTTACCAAGTTAACGAACCAACAGCAGCTTTGCCTTGATACCGGCGAAGGCCTCCTGTTCCGCCTGGGAAAGACCGCCGTTTGAAACAGATGAATTTCCCAGCGACAGAAACCTCCATTGATTTCAGGGATTGTCCAGTTCGCTATGTTAGTCATAACCAGATGCTAAGTATAGCTTGGTTAAATGTGACTTAGCTATGCTAAGTCAATTACCTGATTTACATCGATACATCGATTCATGTTAGCTAAGTATAGCGAGTTGTGACATGTGGCCATACGTTTCCATATGTTTCCCAGATTCGATCAAGATGGCACAAGTGCCATGAACAAATTCTGTCTGGTGACTGGAATAGATCGAGGTGCGAAACAGTCAGTGAACCAATGATTACTTTTTTGATTTGGCTTGGTGGCTTGGAATCCAGTCCATGATCGACGCGGTCATCACCAAGAGGCAGATGTAATTGGAGGATGTCAAACCGCCAAACCAAGTCACAAGTTTGCGATGAAGGACTGGAGAAATTCTGTAGGAAAATATGGCACGGAAACAACTTGATGTTGACACTGATGCGTGTATGCAAATATATTTTGAGACATTTTAAAACAGTTTGGTGGTGACTTTTTTTGAAAACTACCACAGCAGCAATTACTGGTTGCATGCATGAATCATTCAACACCATGCTTTGAGGCGACAGCCTTGCAATGGCCACTTTTCAACTTCGAAAAAACACTTTGAACAGCCGAATAGCTTTGTATAGTGCACATCAACATGTGAATATTATATATCAATCTGTGTATATCTGCATGGTACTTATGTCAATATATATATATATATTATGCATATGCAGTTATACAGTGTATATATAGATAGAGAGAGATCACCCGAACACTGCCATGCAGGGCCCCAAGTGTTTCCGGATGCCAACCACGCTGCCATGCCTTCGCTGGAACTTCGGATTTCTCCTGGCATGGAGGGCCGTGTGTTCCAATATGGGAATGGGTCAAAACCTATGAATTCATAACATGATATTTTAAAATGGTAATTTCATGTAATTTCAACCCCTCTGAAAATTGGTGAAACATGGTGAAGCTATACAACGATATCTGGTTGGTGGTTGAGCCAGCTACCCCTCTGAAAAATGATGGAGTGAGTTCGTCAGTTGGTATGATGAAATTCCATTCCCAACTGAATGGAAAGTCATTCAAAATTCCTTGGTTCCAGTCACCACCAACCAGTTATGGTACCTAGAGCACCAGGGGTTTGACTCATAGCCATCACCTCTTAAATATGGTACCATCGGCATGAACCCATCCCCAAATCCCAGATGTTTGGATTTAAACCAGTTTCCATTGTTCATGAATCCAGGTTTGATCATTTCAATTCCCAAATGTTTGGGTTTTCCTGGCTCACTGCTCAATGTCAACCCCGACAAATCTCTTGGGGGTTACCACCAAAATAAGTCAAGATAGTTGTCTTGATATGTCTAAAATGGTCTAAATTAATTACTCTTAATCAAATAGGTACCCCTCCTCATTCCTATCAACTGACATTAATTTCACCCCCGCCCAAACTAAATTACTATTTAGTGTAACTGACATTACTATTTAGTTGATTTACTTGGGAAACACCCCCGCCCAGCGAGTCCTCCTTGGGTTGATTGAGCACAAGCTCCTCCAGTGTCCGGGGCACGGCCATTTTGGTCTGGCAAGATCTGTACAACGAAAAGAAACAAGTCCAAACCGGTACCTGAAAGGTTAATCATGGTTGACGGTGGTTATTTTTCTAGCGACATTGCGAATTATCCTATTTTATCCTATTCCTATGGTGATTTTACCTTCGTAAGTTAGGATATGGCCCCCCACAACTGGAAGCCGTCCTACTTTTCTTTTGAAACAACAAACAGTATGGGTGAAAGCCATCCTGCTGAACATCCAAAAAAACAAATCAAATACCCTCTGGTAATCAAACATGGCTTGCTGCAAAAAAAAATACATTTAGTTCGATGAATTTCCCAGCTACAAACCGCCATTGAGTTCTGTCCCAGCTAGCAATGTGGAATTACCAGAGGGGTCAACTATGTGCGGATGTTTACCTACCGATTTCAGGAGCTGTTTTGTTTTTGACCGACATGCACATAAGTTTGTTAATTTTAAAAAGTGGAAACAAGGGGTGAACCAATATGCTCTATTTCCAGGAAAAAACACCAATAACATCTCAAGTTGGTTGTATACATCCCACTATATCCCACTTTAACACCATATTTCATTAATTAAACCATGTTAAACCCCCATGTTGCTTGGTTATATAAATACCCAACACCATTTTTCAGGGCTCGGTAAATGTCTGTGGACATCACCCAACTATTGGGACATGTTTACAATATCCAATAAGAACTTGAAAGTGACGCTCAAAATCGTCAACATGGGACCAACCCCTGTTTAACTAACCATCTGGGTAAATTAATAATTCACCAACCTGAAAAGTTCGGCGATATTTTCTGGTTGGTGGTTTTAACCATCTTGAAACATATATGAAAGTCAATGGGGAGGATAATCCCATATGTTATGGAACATAAAATTCATGTTCGAAACCAGCAACCAGTATATTATTAACATTTATTAACCATTATTAACATTATTAACCATCATTAACCATCATTAACCACCAACCGTATACAGTTCCAAACCACCAACCAGTTTTCTATATTGGGCGAATTCCCCCTAAGCAACGATAACGAAAACATGTGCCAGCGCCTGAAGGCCATGCGAGTGGTTCTCAAAAAGCTCACCCTTCAAGGCCTTTTGAGGCCAACGTCCAGGACGTCCAGGGACGTCTACCCCAACATGGAAGGCTTATTTCATGGACCATCCTTTGAAAATGATTAAACCTCCATTTATTTCAGGGATTTTCCATGGCTATGTTAGTCATAACCAGAGCCTCTGGTAATTTAACGTAGCTATGGAAAGATCCACCCATTTTCAATGGGAAAATCCACTATTTCAATGGCCATTTTCAATAGCTATGTTAAATTACCAGATGGTAACCATCATGTTAACAACCATCCATGAAATAACATGGGACATTTTATGGGACATGCGAATAATTTTGATGGGACATTTTCCATGGACCATCCTCTTAACATGATTTACCCTCTGATTCAACATAGCTATGGAAGCCATGGATTAAGCCATGGCCCATTGATGATTGCCCCAGCGACACAAACCTCCATTTATTTCAGGGATTTTCCAGTTCGCTATGTTAAATAACCAGATGATAAAATGGATGATGACTGGGGGTACCCCCCAGTTAAATGGAAACTTCCATATAGACTTGAGTTGTTTAGCCCCAAATGATTTGTTGTGCTTAACTGTTGGGTTGGGTTGGGGAATCTACCATAATATAACTAGAGTTTTATGGTATAAACCAACTTATGACTGGGGGCCCACCTTTTACGAAACGGCTTGTGTTTTAATGTTTGCACCAACAGATGGACTTTCTTTGTTGTTTTTGGGAAAACCCCATTCCATCCACTGGCTAATCATAATTGTCCCATACGTTCTCCGTGAATACGGCCATACATCGGGGGTCCTTCAAAGATCATATATTGGGGGTCCAAATGTTTGTTATACTATCCAAATATATCATATATTCCACATCCATATGATATGGGTATATCATGGTAAAAAATATATCTTGGGTATGGGTCAAAATTGGGTACCCCTAACAAACTTCATGGTTGATACCAAACACATTAGCAAAGACGTGTGTGGACAAAAAGGTGATCTCTTTGCTACGTCATCTTCCGGAAATCGTTTGCACTACCTGGATGGGTTCGTTGAGGCTTTCCTGTAGATTGTCCCTTGAACCAACATTAGGACTTCGGTCAACTAACAGTTTGCTGTGTTGGTAAATCTATATATAAATGGGCATTTTGTTTTGTAGCAAAGTGGAAAATTACTAGAGGGAAGTCAAGTGGGGAGGAAAACAACAAAATCAGAAATTGATCAAAGACATAAACAAATTAGATGGGGAGAACCTGTCACATTCGCACTTAAATTACAATGAAATGGAAAAAACAAAAAACATGGGTCTGGAACGTTGGTGAAATATAGAGCGACGCAACAATCAATACCAGTAACCTACATGCATTCATGTCCATATCTGTTACTCTATCGGTACGGGTCATAATTGTGTAGTTCTACCGTTTTCCGAAGGAAAATGCTTTATGGTTGCTTCCAATCATGAAATAATCATCGTTCATGGGGCAGGTCAGCCAGTGAACCAGCTCACAAAACTACTGCACCTCTCGGTCGACGTCGCTGGTGGTTCTTTCCAACTGCAGCGGTTACTGCGACATGGTCTCTCCTTTGAGTTTCTTACATGGTATGAGGAAACCATCATGGAGCATGGGAGTCGAAATATCAGTGTATGCACATATATCACAGATGTATGTATATATTTAAGTAACTATATATTGTACATGTATACACATATTAGTGAATAATACACATATATATATGCAGTATGTAATATATACAAAACAATATGATTACAAACCCCTCGGTTTGCCCACATTTGTTGGGGGGTTTCAAAGAATATTGGTTCAAGAGAACCTCAAAAATGTGTCAAAAGAGTTTCTAGGGAATCATCAAATCCCCGCCCCTGTTAAACTTAATGTTCAAGGAAGTCTTCATGATGATGGTGATGATGATGATGGTGATGATGATGATGATGATGATGATGATGGTGATGTAACATTCAACGCACAGGTTGCTAAGCTGTGCGTTGCAAGATGAAAGCCATGATCATGAACATGTGCATCAAAATCCTCATCAAAATCCTCATCAAAATCCTCATCATCATCATCATCATCATCTTCTTCTTCCCACGCAATCACGTTTGCAAATACACCATATGAAACCACCAAGCTGTTGCTTTTGCAAACCGAGCTAGACCATCCTCAACACGGTTGGATGAATCGACCCATACCGTACCAACACCTCGTCCCGTACGTCTGCTGTCCGGCGCCCGTGGCCTTGATTTCTTGGCCCACATCACTGGTGGTCCTTTCCACCTGTGCACTGAGCTTCAAGCCATAGCCTTTCAACTCGCATGGAATAAACCATTTCGTAATGTGGTGAACCCACGATTATATTTTGGATATACATATATATATGTTATATATATATATATATATACCAGGATGTACAAACGGGTCTCAATTAGGCACCCCTTAAGGGGGGTAACCATTAGGCACCCCTTAATGTTTAAGGTTCCAAACTAACAAGTAATGAAGTATTCATAGTAATATGTGCATTTTTCTTCGATTTCCCCACGTTTGCTTCCAGAAATGCGTGTCATTTCGTGTCATTGCCGTGTCGTGTCGGTCATGTGGTCACGTGTTTTTTTGGAGAAATCAAGAAAAACATGCGTGTCATTGCGTGTCA
>Ga0126342_10017092_pt1 | contig 12574 bp, 10 predicted proteins | sample Cyp1metagenome_FD_92528 | JGI IMG/M metagenome (GOLD analysis project Ga0126342, IMG submission 92528) | Coral microbial communities from Lord Howe Island, Old Settlement Bay, Australia - Cyphastrea 1 metagenome | ecosystem: Host-associated > Invertebrates > Cnidaria > Coral ...
AAGCATTTGAAGATGGCATGTACCAAAACACTGTAAATAATGGGATGTGAATCGAAAACAGGATCAAAGTCACATATAAATAACGCAGAAAGCGTGGTCGCCCTACAGGCGCCTTAACCATGTTTGACTCCCATGTTTTATCAGCATTAATTTTCCCCGTCGACATCGCCAATTGTTTGGTTGTATTTCGCATAGACATCTGACATCATACCGGCCATCAAAGGAAATACAAAGCCATGTTTGAGTTTCTTCATTCATGTCATCCTGTAGCCCCCCCCAAAAAAACACTGTTTATTTATCCATCATTTCCCCATCTATTTAACAGTGGCTTTCAGCGAAATCTGACAGGTGGTGAAATTTACCATCGAAGGTCTGGAGCAGGTGGATCGAAAGAAGTTGGAGAACAAGGCGCGCACAGAGAGTCATCGAAAGAAGTCGGAGAAGAGGGCCATAAATTCGGTCGGAGAGGTCGAATATATCTGGATACTGTAGCAATAATGTAATATATGTACATGGATACTATCTCCATATGTGTATATAAATATATATATAATTATTTATATATATATATATACATATTAAGTGCAACGCCTGGGCTTTGCCCAGGCGTTGCAGCGTAGGGGGTCCCCATTCCCAATCAAATGTTGTTGCAACTCTGCATTCCATTGGGAAGATCAACAAAGGTATTGGGGAATATTAAAGTCCCACCCCAGTTAACCTTCTACATTCATGGAAGATCTTCAATGCGGGTTTAATTCTTCCACCCCCGCTAAACTTCTACATTCATTGAAGATCTTCAATGCGGGTTTAATTCTCTCACCCCCGGTAAACGTCTACATTCATTGAAGATCTTCAATAAGGGTTAGTTCTCCCACCCCCGTTAAACTTCTACCTTCATTCAAGATCTTCAACCAGGGTTTAATTCTCCCACCCCCTTGAAACTTCTACATTCATTGAAGATCTTCAATAAGAGTTTAATTATCCCATCCCCGTTAAACTTCTACATTCATTGACTTCTACATTCATTGAAGATCTTCAATCCGGGTTTAATTCTCTCACCCGCGTTAAACTTCTACATTCATGGAAGATCTTCAACAAGGGTTTAATTCTCCCACCCCCTCTTAACTTCTACATTCATTGAAGATCTTCAATACGGGTTTAATTCTTCCACCCGCGTTAAACTTCTACATTCATTGAAGATCTTCAATAAGTGTTTAATTCTTCCACCCTCGTTAAACTTCTACATTAATGGAAGATCTTCAAGAAGGGTTTGATGATGACGGTGATGATGATGATGATGATGATGATGATGATGATGATGATGATGATGATGATGCGTTGCCAGTCGTGGTTGCGGGGGAATTCCTAAGATGATTGTATTCCCAACTCATCCAGTAGTCATGGATGACCATGACTTGGTATTGAAACAATCATGGTGACTTGGGGATTCACCATTTTATGAAAGCCCCCATATGGATGATATATGGGTATATGGGTAGTGTTCTTTTTGAAGCAGTCAACACGGGACTTGAACCAACTAATTGTGGGAGAGGTAAAATGCTGTATCACTGTATAACCAGGTGAAACTAGGATTTGCGGTCGATATGTAATTATGCAGAATATAAATTCACAGTCATCCTGGAGTAGATAGAATATGGCAAAGTTCGAAAACATGTAAAAACATGGGAATATGTTTGAACATGCCATATTCTATTTACTTCGGGATGATTACATACTGTTGGATCCGTAGCTGGATCCAGCTTGATGATTCGGTTCGATGTTTGGAACCGGCCTGTCTCGGAAAATCATGCTGGCTGACATTCGGAGACCTTACACATAGATGGTTTAAACCATGTTAAAACCCTGCAATGAAAGCTGGTGAACGATGATTCGACCTTGTTGTGGTTGGGAAAAGGCACACTAAAAAACCATGCTGATGGTAGGACAGACATAGAAATGACATCGACATGATTAATTCATTAAATTATATATTATATAATTGTCTGATGAAAACCGGTTGGTAGGTGATGGTAGGTGATGGCAGGTACTTGTAGGTAATCATTTTCTAATCTTGAATTAGTAGACTCCAGGGCCTCAGCTCATCTAGTTGGTGGTTTGGAACATTTTTTATTTTTCCATATATTGGGAATAATAATCCCAACTGACTTTCATATTTTTCAGAGGGATTGTTTTGCCACCAATTAGTCATTTTATCTTATTTTCTTCAGGGAATTCGTGACCTCAGCTCGTGCTCGTGTCGCTCGTCAGGAGGAAACGGAGCTGCAAAAGGTCTCTCTGGTCATGGAGAAACCCAGCAGCTGGGCAGAGCCCGGAGTTCTGATGGTAACGCTGAAAGAAAGGGGTTGACCGATTTCTGGAGATTGCAGCTGAGGGACATCCCCTAGATGAGAACCAGGAGGTAAGAATAGTGAGGAGACACAGCAAGTCTAGCAACTCATCAACGCATATTAAAACTACCTCATGAAAAGGCTATATATTCAGTAAAACACGGGGATCTTTCATGACTTTGGTATTTTTTGGGATGTTTCAAAATGATTGACCACCAAAAATAAACGCTTAGATAAGATAATGAACCACAAGAAAAAAACAAATTCGAATGATCCTAATTCATGGGTCCATTGGTACCTCAAAAGACTTGACCCATAGTGTTGTCTCAGGGAAACAACTGCTCGCCATGTTGCAAAGATGTGGGTGTGTTCTTAAAATGGGTTACCACTATTTTCAGAATGGTCATTGAATGCCATAGACAATCAGTATTTTTACCAATGGATTTGGGGGTGTTCCCCTAATTTTTCAGACAAAGCCATGTATACCATCCCTGGCTCCTTTGCTCTGCCAATATGTATGCGCCTCAGGCAAAAGCACTGGTAAGAAAGGCTGGGATGCTGAACAGACGTGCGGAAGATGCATGGGTTGAGAGGAGCTGTAGCACCATAGGGGAAAGGGGATTTTAAGGTACCTGGTACATCGAAAACCTAACTTGTTGCAGGGTATAGTTTTTTGCAAAGGTACCAGGTATCCTACATTTTTGTAGGTCTTGGAAGCTCAAGGTCTTGAGTTATAACTGTGCTAATGTTGATGGTTTCAGAATGTTTGAGACATAGTCTTGTCGTTTCAAGTATCCAGTGATCGATCGTAACTGTGGCACTGTAGGGGCCTTCCCTTTGTAGATTCATAGAATTGGATAATTGGAAAATTTACAGGAAACCCCTATATTTGATGGTTAAAACCATGGTTTCCGGTTAAGATTTTCCCTTAAACCAATCCATTGACTAGAATCACCACTATTAACCACTATTTTCACTGGATTACCCCTATATTTGATGGCAAAAAACATGGTTTGATGTTTGTAAACCTTCCACAAGTGACCTTAGACCAGGGAGTAACCTTTGGTCTCTCTGAGCTGAATCAACGCACGAGGGAAGTTGGATTTCAAGCGAGTCGCCATGGCAGATGAACAGGATAGCATGATCAGTGCGGCGGCTCAAACTGGGCGATTTATCCATCAAAAACGATGGTTGAATCATCAACAATCATGGTTTTATCATCAAAAATGGTGGTTTCATCATCACAAATGGTGGTTTAGTCATCAAAAATGATGGTTTAGTCATCAAAAATGGTGGTTTAGTCATCACAAATGGTGGTTTAGTCATCAACTGGTTGGTGGTTTCAAGGTATTTTGTTTCTTCAAGACGTAAGAAGTTGGAGGTTAGCCATGGGGGGCAGAGAGGTAACCTTGTCTTTGGAACTCATCTCTGAAAGCTGGTGGAACCATGGTTTTGGTATCTGAAAATGATGTAAACGCCCAACATCAGCAGAATCCATGGTGTAAAAACATCATTTCTTCCGTATTTTCCGTTCGAAAAATGCTAAACATTGAATTGGAGTCTTGATCATCGTTTTCCCATATTTTCCTTCAACCAATGCCGAACGTTGGGGAGTCTTGATCATCATTTTAGATTATTTTCCTCACACATTGCCAAACAGAATGAAGAGCCCCACAAGAAACAGAGAAACAACATGCCATGCTGCGATGGTTTCAAGGTGCGGATCTCTACAAGATCTTAGACGTCCCTGAAGATGCAGACCAAAGCGCCGTCAAAAGCCGCTCAGCGAGGGATGTGGTAAGGGAATCATTTTGAGATGCCTGGATGCCCTTAGGAATATGGTATGTATAATATATTTAAATGTATCATATATAATTTTATACAAATATCTGGGTTTCTGGAAGTGTTTCTGGAAGATGTTCTTATTGAACTCCCAATTTATGGCCGTTGAAAAGGGAGACCCATCATATTGTGCATGGGCCCCAGGCATCCCGCGGATCCTGCGCGCCTGTTTTTGGAAGCCACGGCAATGTGTTTTTTTTGGTTGACGTGGAGGGAAACTCCCTGCAAGAAGGTGTCAACTACTCATATCATTCTTGTCATCAATATAACATATAATACATATAATATAATATACAAAATAATATAAATAGAATAACTATTATATATAATATGGTATATGTATATATGTGAATTTCCTCCCAAATTGTGTGGGTCAACATCGCAAGGTAAGTTTCGTCGACTTTCTGTGCAAAACCATCCAGACAAAGGCCACGTCACATTTGTGGCGCCAACAGTTTTCCATTTGTGTTCTCTACTCATTTCTTATTTTGTTATATACAGTTATTCATATTAATACATTTGTGTGTTCTATTCATTTCATTTCTTAATTTCTATATACTATATGTTACTATATGTACTGTTATATTAGGTCTATTAATATAACATTGAGTATTCAGTATTAATGATCCAATTTCTGTGGGAAATCCAGAGGTTTCACCATCTTTGAAGAGAGGTGCATGAGGTGCGTTTGACTACTCACCACTTGTGTTAAACGGGGGTATCAAACTGCCCCAGGGTTTCCTGAGGATGACCATGACTGGCCACAGTTGCACACTGTTTGTTTTTTTTTGTCAGATTCTGGTTGGTGGCTTGGAACATGAATGGATTATGACATTCCATGAATTTTGGATTAATTTTCCATGAATTCTGTTTTTTGTTGATTTTTTCCATAATCCCAACTGACGAACTCACTCCATGATTTTTCAGAGGGTAGGTAAGTTGAAACCACCAACCGATCGGAATTTTCAATCCACTGGACCTTGGAAAAAAGGGCAGGAATGATTCGACGGCGAGCGTCAGCATTTTTATTGGCAAGTCACTGCTGAATTTGGAACCAAAAACGCACGAAAAAACATTTAAAAACCAGTGTCAATTACCATATAGAACCATATACTTTTATAGAACCATATTACCAAAACACTATATACCAAATTTTAGTATGTTTGGAACCAAAGTCAATTACCATATAAAAAACCTGTAATTGAACATGGCAATGGAACATCTTAACTCGAAAACATGGGACATTGCCAGGTGAAATTATTGGAGGCTACCATTATTGTCCATTGATGTTGTGGCTGTGGCTGTGGCTGTGGCTGTGGCTGTGGTTGTTGTTGTTGTTGTTGTTGCTTGTATCCTGTTTCCTGCTTTCAGAACTTGGGTGCCTATCAATCCTTTATTCATGAGAAGTGCTGGTCCTGCGTGTGTCAATCCTGGACTGCTAGTACTGCTAGCTCATTCACCGCCCAAAATGAGTGAGAATACATTGCTGTTGCCAACTTGGTTCGTTTGTAAATGCGAGTATACCTAAACTTCCATGCCATCATTTTCCTCATGAAACGGCTATTTTGGGTGTATTCACTATTTCTAACATAAGCATACCCACTATCCCATAGGATCTATGTATGGTATATATGCTAACATTGGGGGTATATTGATGGTAAATGTTACCATATATAGCATACATGGATCCTATGGGTATTGATTGGTTGACTTCCTGTCACGATTGTTTTTGATTAACTTGCCATTTTGCAGCATTTTTCAGGGTGAAATCCCCATGTTTCGTTTCGCCAGGTGGAGATCCCAAGGTCTTCAACGACTTGAGGGAAGCCTATGAGGCGAAGTCCAGGGTTAATAATGGTTAATCATGGTTAATAGTGGATAATAGTGGTTAATAATGGATAATAGTGGTTAAGCATTAGTATATAAAAGTGGATAATAGTGATTAATCATGGTTAATAGTGGATAATAAGTGTTAATGGTTGGATTACCTCTGGTAAACTAACAGTTAATGGGATTATTAAAGATATACCCTCTGGTTATGACTGTTACATAGCCATGGTATAGATGGCCCATAGATTTATAAATGGTGACTACCGTTCTTAATTAAAAATGGTGGATTTTTCCACGGCGAACTGTAACAGTCATAACCAGATGGTACTATCCATTTCAATAGCGAACATGATGAAAGTCTGATCAACTCGTGGATTTAGAGGTAGCCATATTTTTAGAGAACGACCCTTTCTGGTTAGTGGTGACTGGAACATGAATGGATCATTTGTCCATATATATATTTGGTAATTTCATCATCCCAACTGACGAACTCCATCATTTTTCAGAGGGGTAGGTTGAAACCACCAACCAGATGCCATTAAAATTCCCATTAGATCCTATTAAACCAATGGTGGATTTGTCCATATAAATCACCATTTTCCCATGGTTTTCCCACCATTAAACCACGTGGTCCATTTGACATGGAATAGCGATGAGCGAAAATCGAAGTCACCGGAGGTCCTGGGTGATTCAGAGAAACGCCGGCTGGGGCTCCCAGGACAAGTTGGTGGAACGTTTTTTTCCCGGAGAGCTACGCTGGGTGCGCAGCTATTTTACACATATCTAGCTTATATATATATGTACAATTTATATATATAATCTATATATATATATAATCTATATATATAATATGTATAATATATATATATATATATATAATATATATATATATATATATATATTTATAATATATATATAATATATAATATATATATATATATATAATATAAATAATATATAATATATATATATATAATATAATATATATATATATGTATATATAAAATAGTTATATATATATATACATTATGTATGTATATATAGAGATAGATAAGTTATATATATAATATATGTTTATATATAAACGGTTAGTAAAGCAATAGTAAACCATCCATATTTTGATGGTTAAAATAACATAGCACCTATTTACGGTACATTTGGGGATGGTTTAGTATTGCTTTACCAACATTACTATAACAAGTCGGATTTATGGCACCACATTCTGGGTCAAAGTCTTACGCCAAGCTTCGCAATTTCATGGTGGGATTACCATTATTACCATGTGGAGGTCTCCTAAGTCATGGGGGTACCCCCAAATCATCCATTTTACCCTCTGGTAAACTAACATAGCTATGGAAAATCACTATTTTTAATGGGTAAATCCACTATAAATGGCCATTATCAATAGCTTTTTGTATGTTTACCAGAGGGTAAGATGATTTTATATGATATTATACGTATGAGCCAGGTTCCAGGAATCGCAAGCTGTTTGCAGCATTTCGGAAGCACGGCCTCCCATCTGTACGTTATTGCAGCATTTGAGAGCCGCAACCCTGTCTACATAGCTGTAAATTTCTAAACATATCAATCTAACAACCTAGCTGTTTACCACTCAGTGCATGTCTTTATGCTACATATTTGCTACCTATAGATTGTACACTCCAAGAACACCTATAGATACCTATATAACTATATTATATACTATGTCCATGGATGCAGTATGTACCTACAAAATACATATATATATATATATATATATGTTTATACAAATAGCCAAATAACATTACATACCTATGTGTAGTTTATACATTGCCTAATCACTACCTATTATACTCCTTACACCGTACATACTACCGACACATGTTTCATAGCGTACCTATATACAACTCATTGCACAGCGTGCCCATATACTATATCAACATATATATATATACTCCCTGTAAACTCCCTAAATACTCTCCATCTACTCCCTATAAGCTGGACATCAAGCACTTGCTGCGCAAACAATGCCCATGTAGGACTGTTGTTGGGAACCCCCCAGGCAAAAAAGGGGTGGGGGGGAAACATGGAGAAACATTTGGCTCGGGTGGGTGTGGTGATCCCTGCTCATATTATAGATAGGCAGACAGACAGACAGACAGATAGATAGGTAGGTAGGTAGGTAGATAGAAAGATATATATATATAGATCACATTATGTTTTGACCATCTCACACCATCAGAATTCTGGGTATTTTCTTGACCTCGTTCAGTCGTTCAAGGTAGTGACCTCTATAGCCTAGTTGGTTATAGCGAAGTTGAATTTATAACTGCAATGACTAGGATTTATGGTAGATATATTGAAGATCAATGACTGGGGGCACCACATTGTTCTCTTCTGATCTGCATTTATATGAATATATAATTATTGTGCATTATGACATCTTGACATTTTTGCAGGAAGTGATTGGGCAGTAGATACACTTGCCTATGCAATAGCAAAAATAAGAATGTGTATGAATATCCTTTGGTTCTCTTTGGTAATCAAACATGGCAATGGAAAATCCTCCATGTATAGATGGTGTTCCCATTAAAACTCCTATTTATAGGGAATGTTGAACTGCCAATTTTGATTACCGGAGGGTAAATCTGAATGATAAAAAACGTATTCAAATGACCCCTCCCCGCTTAATATTAAGCACCACCTAAATGGTCCAAATATGTTGTTTCAGCCCCTATGAAAAACCATGGTTTCTTAGGGTATATAGTACTTTGATGTATTTGAGGGATGGGATTGTGCTTAAAATCAACCGAGGAACATCTACCCAACGGCTGTCCATTTTAGTTAAGCTTGGGTGAAGAGGGTCAAGACGTCCTGAAAGGTATCATACATACACATATATGTTGGTGTTAGTCATATGGATACTGCTATTAGTATTTATAGATGTTGATGTTCATGCGCAAAAGATCCAGTGCTGAGGCAATACAACCTTGGCTGCTTGTCTGCCGAGAAACATGCGGGCTAAGGGATCAGGGCGAGTCGAGGGCTAGTCGAGGGCTAGTCTCTAGTGTTAGTGACTGTACCCTCTGGTTATAACTGTTAAATAGCCATGGTATAGATGGCCCATAGAAATAGATGGTGTACCGAACTTAAAAATGGTGATTATCCATGGCTATGTAACAAATAACCAGATGGTAATTGGAGGTACCGATTCCATATATTTTTGGCCTATATATTTTAGACCTATTTTTTAGGGAATATCCCCACAAAATATGGCCAAAAAAATGGTACAATACCTCCATTTTAGGATCCTGAAATTCCGATTGAAGTGTTAGTGAGTGTAATTAGGATAAAACCATCATTTTGATGACCCAGCAGCTCAGGTTTTGGATTCACGATCTCATGACTTTTTGGACATGCCAACAAGCTGATTGGTACCTCTGCACTGTGGCCGAAGCCCATGAATTCTTTTCTTGGCTCACGGAAGCGACACAGATTGACAGCAAGTCCGGAGTTTTCAGACGTAAGCTGAATGTTTACCAGGGAGATCCCAGGTTTGTAGGTTTACCTCGAGCTCAAACTTTGAATGATATACCCTCTGGTTATTTAACATAGCCATGGTATAGATGGCCCATAGAAATAGATGGTTTACCGTTCTTAAAAATGGTGATTTTCCATGGCGAACGGAAACAAATAACCAGATGGTAACCATTACTAACAGGGATGTGGTCGTACTACCCGAGGCCTCGGGGCTTGTTCATCAATTTACTGTCATTGTTGGTGGTATGTTGTGGAATCTTTGAGTGGATAGTAAAATTCCTATCATTATTGTTGGTGGTATTTACTGTCATTATTGTTGGTGTTCATCAATTTACTATCATATTGAGTGGAATCTACCCAGGAGAACAAATCATTCTTTGGAGATTCTTGGATTTTCAAGCTGAATCCATCAGTTCTCCATGGAAGCTTTTACATCAGCGACTTGTCAACACCAGGTACGTCCAAATGTCCGGAAATTCCTTCTACACAGCTAAGACTAAGAGAAATTCTCACACCATGTAATGTCAGGGATGATTCATGGGGTTGGTTGAAAGTATCGTACCTTAATTGTTCGATGGCCAATCATCATGTTTCCCATCAACATGGCAACTCTTGGTATCCTCCATGTCCACTCAGACCCTCGTGGTCAAACAGTCAAACTTATTGATTCACCAGCTCGTCTAAAGGTATGTAAAGGCCTGAAAAAAGACACTGCAATGATACTGGAAGAAACATGGGAGGAACTCTATAGCCTATATCGCCTCTAACAGAGTCCTTCAAAGTCACTTCATCGATGAAGCCATCCAAGTGTTTGGATAGTGTCATGGCGACCACACTATGGCTCTGATGGTTAGTATGTGTTAGTATAGCGAATCTTCCTGGCCAATGCCTTAATCTTAAATCTGCTTTCTGTTAAGGATAATCCAGGATAATCACTTCAAAAAAACTACAATTGCTTTTTGTTAAGGATAATCACTTCAAGAATAACTATAAGTGCTTTTTGTTAAGGATAAGCACATCAAAAATAGCTATAAATAATATATAAATCCAGTCTCCAAAACAATCGTCCCAATGATCCACTGGATGATGATCCCTTAAAGCCTGTAGAGCCCAGGTGGAATGCAGCTGGTGAAGAATGTGGATATCGCATGGAAAGAGGTCGAAGGTCAAAAGGCACAATTAGACTCTTGGTGGAAGGATGCCTGGGTCCAAAATACCAACAAAGATAAACAAAGAGGGACTAGACAAGCTAGTTAGACCTAGTTATCCTGGATCTGGATTACTAGAAAAAAACACTGCGGATGTAACTTTGGACCTGGAGCGGGATTTATTAAAGCGGGTGATTAACAACCATCAATCCTTATGAAGAGTTCTTGTGAAGGTTTCTTTGCAGTTGAAGCGGGGTAGCGAGCTGTGAGAGCACCTTTCAATTTCCATGATGATAACATGGAACGGACCTGTCAATATGGAGACAGTCTGGATAGCTATGATTACGACCAACAACCATCAGATTTGATATTGCTGGAAGGATTTTATCAGCAAAAATGAAGGGTTCACGTATATAGAATATCGTTCCTTAGTCTCACCCATTCTACAGGGTGGGACATCTTGTGGTCGATAAGGATTGTATTGATCATTATGATTTTCTGCTATACACAGATGCTCCATCAATCTTAGTTTGCATGTTCTGTACTTGTTCCAGGTATGCTTGTCTTTAAACATGGCGGCTTCACATCACCAATTAGCGTTTGAATGGTCAACATTATTTTCCCAAACCAGTGAATTTTGATAGCATTCAATGTTTTGCCCACATTCTGCAAAAGAATGGTTGTTTGGTTCAAATCCCTCTATAGTACTCTATATCCATGCTTCGGGAGATGCAATCAACATTTCCCATATTAGATAGTATTATATAGATCATACTGGTTATTTGTATATTAAGATACATATTAATATACACATGTATATATTGTATAAAGTGATATTGAATATATATATATATATTTACATATATATATATATGCACTCATCCTGGAAAATATAGAATATGGAAACTTCAAAAACATACCCTCGTAAGTATCATGTTCTGTCTACATCTATTTATGTACTTCAGGATGACTATACTATATTTGTTTGTGATATGGTCGACCCCCCAAAAAATATGTCATCACGATGTTAGCAGGAATTGTTTCTATCTTTTTTGTGGGTCTATCTTTCTTGGGGGTGTTATATATATACATACTGGCTGGTGGTTTGGATCAGTTTTTATTTTTCCATATATTGGGAACAATCATCCCAACTGACGAATATTTTTTCAGAGGGGTAGGTCGAAACCACCAACCAGATAGTTAATGGCGATTATGATGGTTTATAAACCAACACACATAACTGGAGGGGGTGTTATGTATATATATATATATCTATTAAACAACTTTATAATCTATATATTATATATATACACATGTAAAGGCACCCAATATATTCACTCCATGGGCATCTTCATCACCAAGGATGCACAGCTGAACCAGGCCGGATCAATGGGAGAAATCGTGAAATCGGGTATCGTCAATTCGAATGGGTATGCAATGGATGTTTTTCTCCCCCCAATGGATGTTATTATAGGTGTATTGATCCATATATTGGGAAATATATATATATGCATTCTGGTTGGTGGTTTGGAACATGAATGGATTATTTTTCCATATATTGGGGATTTCATATTCCCAACTGACGAAGTCATATTTTTCAGAGGGGTTGAAACCACCAACCAGTATTGTATTGATCCATAGCCATGTGCACATATAATATAATCATAACTTTAGTTTGTTGGTTATGGCGTACTAAGTATCAAACATGGGAGATTAATCATCGAAAGTATGGAAGATTAACCAGCGGAGATTAGGACATGTTTTTGCCTGCGGACCGAAAACCGTTCCCGTAAAACGCACGTTTTTGAATATCGCGATTGTGGGGTGGGGTGGGGGGGCATGTTAACGTTCCTTGTACTTCGTACATGATATATTGCCATGCTGCTA
>Ga0126342_10017093_pt1 | contig 12574 bp, 21 predicted proteins | sample Cyp1metagenome_FD_92528 | JGI IMG/M metagenome (GOLD analysis project Ga0126342, IMG submission 92528) | Coral microbial communities from Lord Howe Island, Old Settlement Bay, Australia - Cyphastrea 1 metagenome | ecosystem: Host-associated > Invertebrates > Cnidaria > Coral ...
TGCCAGAATATATGTCAGATAGGATGTCAGAATATACTAAATATATGTCCAAATATACGTCCTGACATGTCATGGTGGGGATCACACGAAGTAGAGTAATTTATTTTTTCATTAAAATTATACACTTTTATATTAAATAAAATACTTTGAAAACACTGATTTCCCAGACTTCCAAACCACCAACCCAAACCACCACGTAAGCGTAATCTGACTATATTATGGAACTATATTATGGAAAATATTATGCACACGATGCTTGTTTTTTCGTTGTTTCACTGCACAGTTGCCCCTGCACTGCGCATCCATCTGCCACGAGGCCCTGGCAATCCGGCAGAGGTACACAGAATTCGCCATCAGAGCCATCAGAGCCATCAGGACCTCAGCCGCAAATGGGCAGCAAATGTCAATGGATTTGTTTAAGGGAAAATCTTAACCGGAAACCATGGTAAATATACCATCAAATATAGGGTTTTCCTGTAAATTTTCCCATCATCCAATTCTATGAAAATGGGGAAGCTCTTGCTGAAGGATATCCTGGTCACTATGGATATCTATGGATCTAGATTTGATCGACATCCTACCAACCATCACAAGCTTATGATAACTTCTGATGATGAAACTTGACCCAGTCAACATGGATCCTTCTGGGCCTCGCACTCTTTGATTCCGTTGCAACACCAGCTTCCTTTCACCAAAAACACATCTAAAAAACGCACACCTTTCAACTTCATCTTGGAGCCACCCTCATGCGCGCACACACACACACCCATACACACACAGAGTGTTAACAAGCGTTTGGGCAAAGATTCTTGGATGAATGCCAAGTATAGTAGCAATCAGCCCAGAAGCATCTTCTTACTTGTCCTACAAGCTCTGGTAACATTTTTGGGATGTCAAATTTCACTGCAGCCTTCGCGAACTTCATAAGCTTTGGTACGACTTGATCTTGTTCAAAGCCAGAAAGCCTGGCTTCGGAAATGGAGAGGTCCGCCATCGTCCGCCTATTGTCTGAAAAGGGAGAAGGTACGATGCGACTCGTGTGTCCATGTCGACATGAAATTAACAAGCTATCATAACTACATGATTCTGATAGGCAACGTAGGGAACCTTGCAAGAGAGATGCCTCGTGGAAGGGCAAACAAGGACCTGCAAATTGAAGGTCTGAGGCCAAGGACAGGCACAAGTTCTGCATGAAGACCCTCCAAGCACGTAGTCTCTCCTACGAGCACATGATAGAAGAACCTATTGCTTTTCCATCAGATTTGCTTAGAAAAACATGTACAGTAGTGCACTCCAAGTTGTTAAGATTTTGTTGAGATGAGTTCTTGATGGATGATTCACAAACATGGTGGCCCGTATCATCTGTGGCCAAGAAATCTATGAAGTTTTCCTATGATCCCTTGGAGCTGGCACTGGTGCGCACTAAGAATTGATTCGCTGGTTGCGTTCTCCAAGATTGAGATGTCCAAACTTGAATGGCGCCTATGATCTCCTAAGAGCCTTACACAATCTTACAAGTAATTATATTACATTAAGTTAACTAAGTATGAAACTAGAATGAAAGAGAATGTCGGAGAAAAAGTAGCACAACTGCATCGTAGATCATCGTAGGACGTGGTCGCGGTCCTTTTCACGCATGCGTCAATAATTAGATGAAGTGCACACAAAGAAATGCAGTCTTGGCACTGGTCACAGCACAAATAAACCGAGCGAACAAAAGAACATAGAAATACAGACATCATTTCACCAAAACGTGAAAGAGGCACACCGAGACCGAGAAAGTCCCTGCAATAATTTGTCTTTGCACTGATTTCATGTGTGCAGTGCCAGCCCTTCCCCGCAAATCAAAGGGCTTGCACTTTGCCTTTCCAGAATCATCCTCTGAGACCATCAAAATAGATGAACATTACGACATCAACACACAATCAGAAACAACAAAAACATACAAAAACAATCAAAGATCATCAACAATAAAGTATACCAACAATCATCAATAATAGAGATCCATAAACTAATGGTGTTTCAAATCCCCACCTCTAAAATCCTCTAAACATTATCCCTCAACCCCGCCGGGTCCTCAGCCTCTTCTGCCCCTGTGATCTGCCTCTTGTTGGCCCAAAAGCCCTGGCGGAAGCCAGGAAAACTGCGGGAAAATCATGGCAGAATCTTGGCATGTGTGTTCCCATTGGTCATCAAACAATGGTTAAAATCAAGTAAAATCAATGGCGAAAACCAATGTGACATCAAATTCTGGCGTCACAGAATGGCAAAATCCATCAAGATCCCCTGACAAACCCATGACAAAAACTGAAATGCCCGGTGCTGTCGCCCACCCGCAAGCGATTCAAGTGGTTGATGAGGTCACGCCTAAATGAGCGCTGAGTTGGAGTTTATTATTGAATTGGGTTTAGCCCAAACAATGTGTCTTAATTACAATCATTATATAATTGGGGTATGTATATTCATTAATTAATCCATACCCAAATTCCCAACATCTACCCGTTTTCGGGGTATCAAGAAAATCACACCCCCAAAAAGGGTACGGTTATCTTAAAATTTGGTTTAATACAATGGTACTGACACCACTGATATTATGATATCTCTAATGATTGATATAACCAACTACTCATGGTACATATAGATGGTACTTGATATGATCTATTTCTAGTGGTATCACTCCAGTCGGATAGATATCATCTGATCTATTCCTACACTTCGAGGAACACTGGCGGATCATGTGGCCCTCTCTTGGGTGGTTGCACTGGCTGGAGATTTTGAACATGTGGCAGTGTGTCAAAACCTTGTACCCCTGGTGAACATCAAAATAGCTGGTAAATGGATGTTCATCCCACTAAAAATGGTATTAGTAGGTATTGATCCATAGCCATGTCACCATGTTACGCGCTTCTATCTCCACCTTCTGTGGCCAAGTGGCAACTTCTGTCGCAGAATCTGATGCTTCGTTTTGACCTTCCAAAACCAGTAGCAGCAGTAGCAATTTCACATGGATCCAAAACGGCCCCCCAAGATCCGATTCGAGACTCGGTTTGCCAAGATTTTGCTGTTCCGACCTGATCCAGCTCCAGCTTTCTCCAGCACTTCCTAAGCATTCTCAGGGCTCCGTATGATATAAACTCAAACGTGTTTTGACACCAGGAAGTATAGGATGTTGGGCACCTCCAGGCCAAGATTGGCCACACATCCTTTATCATCCTTTATTAAGGTTGTGATGTTCAACACTTTTGGAGATTCTCGGTGGGCTCTCAATATACTCCGAATCAAAAATCGCCTGGGTCCAGGCGGTCCAGGAGCCAAAGATGTGCAGCAAATGCAGCCAAAGGTCATGTGGGAAATGTAGAACTCAGACCGCTGTTCCAACTCCTCCGCGTCATCCTGGAGTTTGGAGATGGATCATGTCATCACCAGTGAATCTCCAAAATGTTATTAGGCAAATATGGAGAACATAGGGGTATAAATTGGGATACTAGGATTATTCCATCATTTTCCATTATGAATTTCTGAGCTACGAGTATCATGTGACACGTATCCAACCTGTCCGTGCTGAGAAATATGTTCGGCAGCTGTCAGCTCGCAATCGAAAGATTCAAACATTTAGTTCTCAGTTCTGTTTCAATGTTGGACATGCAACCCACATACATATAATATGTAATATGATTCTACTATATATCTACCACACAAATCATGTATAGGTAATGTAGAATAAACACAACATGTAAAATTATATACTTGTAAAATTTGTAATAATATCTATAATTAAGACTATATGTAATAACATAAATCATGTATGTATAGAAAATGGTATGTATTATAATCATAATACTATAAAATAATAAATAAATAAATGAATAAATGAATAAATGAATAAATGAATAAATAAATAAATACATATATATATATATATGTACAATGTCATATCATTTCATATAGTATGCATATACACACATTTAAATATAGTATGAAATGATATGACAGTTTATATTATATATATTATGTATAATTATATATATATACAATTATACACACCTAGTATATAAGATTGCAATGTGTATATTGTATATTTATTATACATATTAAAAAATCCAAGCCGATCTTTGGTTCCTCACAGCCATGTTCTTTCCGTCCTTCAGCTTCTGGGACAGTTGGCCTTCCCATTTTGAGCAAACAACCGCCAGCAGAGAACTGCTAAAGAAGATGGCCTGGAACACGCCAGGTACAAAGGCAACGAGATCATGTTAGATGAGGTCAGATAAGATCAGATGGGTATGATTTACAGCCAATCACCGCAAGGAACTGGAATGTACATATATATAACATAAATCTGCCACATTGACATTTTGGAAGTTCCTGGGAGACTTAAAATGTCAATGAAAATCACAGGTCACTTGAACCACCATGGCCCCTTGGAGTTCGAACAATGGATGCGTTGGGCCAACCACATCTATCTTGAAACAGCCTCTCAGAGCATCCTAAGGAAGACTCTTTGAAAAAGCTCAGAAAATATAGTTCCGTTTTGTGTTACCCTACCAACATGCAGAGGAAACTGGCTATTTGACACGCTTCTCACTATCGGGATGCGACTACTTCTAGGCATCCCAGCTATGTTGAAGACGTTTTGCCAGTCGAAGTAGACGGTGCTTCTCACCTGTGGCTTGCATGGTTTGGACCCTATTTGTTTTTTTGATCCTAATTTGGCCCTGTTTGAGACTTGATCAACATCACCATCCCCACCATCATCATTACCATCACTACCGTCATTGTCATCATCGTCATCACCATTACCAACACAATCACCATCATCACAATCCTCATTATCACCACCGTCATCGTCATCGTCACCATCATCATCATCATCACCATCAGCACCATCATCACCATCATCACCATCATCGCCATCATTACCGTCATTGTCGTCATCGTCATCACCATCACCATCACCATCATCACAATCCTCATTATCACCACCGTCATCACCATCGTCACCATCATCACCATCATCACCTTCATCACCATCATCACCACCATCACCATCATCACCATCACCACCATCATCATCATCACCAACGCCATCATCACCATCATCACCATCATCACCATCATTACCGTCATTGTCGTCATCGTCATCACCATCACCATCATCACAATCCTCATTACCACCACCGTCATCACCATCGTCACCATCATCACCATCATCACCATCATCACCATCATCACCACCATCACCATCATCACCATCACCACCATCATCATCATCATCACCATCGTCATCATCACCATCACCATCACCATCAGAGTCGTTTTACGGACCGCACCCTAGCTCATCCCCTTAACTGCAGGGGTGGGGTAGTGGACTGGCTGTCCGCCTAGTGTTGCACCCAGGTATTGAGCCCGGGTCTGACGCATGAGCCACCATCACCATCACCATCACCATCACCATCATCATCATCACTATTGTCATTTTCATCATCACCATCATCAACATCACCATGACCAACATCACCATCATCATCATCAGCATCACCATCACCATCGTCGCCACCATCGTCGCCATCATCATCATCATCATCATCACTACTATCACCATTATTAAAGTCGTCATCATCATCACCACCATCATCACCACTATCGTCATTATCACCATGGTCATCATCATCATCATCATCACCACAATCGTCATTATCATCACCACCATCATCATCACCACCACTATCGTCATTATCCTCATTATCAAATCGTCATCATCATCATCACCACTATCTTCATTATCATCATCGACATCACCATCATCGTCATCATCACCATCACCATGATAATCACCATCATCATCATCATGATCATCACCAGCAAAATCCTAATGATCATCATCATCAGCATCACCACTATCGTCATTATCATAACCATCATCACCACCATCACCATCATCACCATCATCACTATCACAATTATCATGATTATCATAATAATCACAATTATCATGATTATCTTGATTAGCATGATTATCATGATTATCATTATGTGTGATCATAATGATCTTAATGGTGATGATCATTATCCCCATCACTATCATCATCATCATCATCAACATCATCACTATCGTCATCATCACCATCAGCATTTCGATCCTCATGCTCATGGAGATACATGTTGTCTCAAGATGTCTCTGGCACCAAATCATGCGCACAGGCCAACTATGCGAGCCTTGTGCAGGCCGATGCTTTGCAACAGGAGGCTTATACCACGCTGCGCACCAATGCCGTAGGTTGCGGACCTCGGACCACCGGCGAGTGGCCAGGTATATCCAGGTACAAAATGGGTCAAAATGGTAGGAGTCATCAAAGCAATAATATTAATTATGACATTACAAGATTGTTGCTGGCATTGGCTGGCCAAACATTGTAGCTCTTTTCAGTTCCCTTCGAACATAGATCAGTCCATGCAGAAGCAAAGGCATTTTCCATAGTGCCATAGTGTTGGCCCCATCTAGTTCCCACTGTATGCAGAGTCATTCAAATCTCAGTCCTACATCACAAAACGAAATCGACGGCTTGCATTTTTGAACTTCATTCACATCCAACCTACTGCAGTTTACAGTAATATAATGCGTCAAGTATCAACAAAACATATCACAAAACTACAACATCCACCAACTGGGTTCTCCGGCGCAGGGTTCGACTCCAACCATGCGCACTGGGCAGGCGACAGGAAACCGCTGGCTCCTGGAGCAAAAGCGAATGAAGGCGCGACACCCGGTGGCCCGGCGGCACCCGGCACCTGTATCAGCCAAGTCCAGAAGAAGAGGGCAAGGGAGCGATGGACATTGATAGAAGGTCCAAATCACCATCATCAGCCTTGAATCTTGAAGCGCTCAAAGCTCGATAAAAAAGCGGGAAACATCGGGATACATCAACGACATGGGTCTGCTCTGGATGAGATTAACTTTCCAGTCAGGACTGGAGCATTCCCAATTTCAAAAGTGTTTTTGTGTACTTTCACATTTTACATCGTTTGCTTTAAAACCCTCCAACATGGATCCAACGCCATGCGGCATGTTGAAAATACGAACTCTTCGCAGGGCTTTCACTCGGCCTTCCATGGTATGTGCGACACCCGAGACGTAGATGCCGTGGAAGAGAAGCACTATATACCTGAGGACATGATAGGACATGACTAGCTGAGCTCATTTTTTTTGATTTCGTAGCCTGAAAAGGGATTCAAAGCTTAGCGTTGTTATGTTTTGTCTCCATGTTCCACCTTGAGTGAAACAAAGCTCGCACCCAAAAAAGCTTTGCCGGAGATGCAAGGACATGATTTGCATAATATTGCATATTTCCTTTTTTACAAGTGGGACTGCACGGAGAGCGAAATCTGATACTTTTTGCAAATGCTTCGTATTGAACCTCTCAATCTCAAGGGAAAGCAATGTGCGAGGGGGAGGGTCTTAGCCTCTAGCACCAACCAAATCACCATCACAAAATGACAATCATACTCACATGCAACAATGCATACAATAATTGTCCTTCAGCTGACAGAGTATGATGTTGCGCCAATTCTCGAGCGGCATATCTGATCCAAACATATCCAAACACTGATGCAAGTCTGCTGCAGGACTAATTTGGTCGAACATATGCCTTGTGCAAGATCGCTCCCTTCGGTCCTTCGTCCACTCTTGCACAAAAAGACAACCCAAAAAAGATTTGGTAGTAGAGGATCAGTGACCCTACCTTTCCATAGCCGAGCAGCACCACAGAGATCAAGTTCGCTTGTGACTGGAACATGGCAGCACCTGGCTGTGGTTATCACGGGGCACATGGGGCCTGTGTCAACATCCGAGTGACTTGACAAAGAACATATATATATATATATATATATGCAAAACCGGATATACGTATATACATGTATATACGTATATACACGTGTATACGTACATGTATGTATTGTGTACATATATATGTATATTATATACATGGTCAATATATTAATCATGAAATCTATTCGTGGGAGATTTTCCCTTAAACCAAAGCCAAGGATTACCAATTGCCTGAGCCTTACTCAGTTTGGTGGAGACACCACCAAAATCTGGTGTTGTCATATCGGTTTGACTCACACCCTGAGGTGTTCCTGTCAAGATTTGGCTCCTTAATCCTCAGAACTGTTCAATTTCAAGATTCAAATGATCCCCCTTGACTTTGATATATCCAGGTCTATTCACCTGCAGGCCTGCCAAAGACACCCAAACACTGATGGCACAAACATTGTGGAACCTCGGCCATTCAAGCAAGAGGTGACTGGTTGCTGGCTATTGACCATCAGATTTGTCGTTTCTTCGCGGATAGAGAAGTAATTCAACTTGTTGATTGACCAATGCGTGACTTGCAGCGCCTACCTTTGATTAGCTTCGCTTGTCTTTCAGACTGAAAACCATGGCAAATTTAACTATACCTGTAGATTCCCCTGGCCCACCGCAAATCCCTCAGAAAAAATCTTGATAGCAACCCCTTGAGTACTATATGTATATATATATATATCTATATGATTATATATGTATACTATGGAGGTGGATTGAACTGAGTTGATACAGGTCATCATATCTTCAAAACATTCACTTCTAGCCATCTTGACTCAGAAGCTCTGTGGTACCTTCCCTTTGGTCCCATCTCTGTACAACCCATTGAGTTTCTGACCACATGGCTTTTGTCTTCAAGTCACCGTCTCCTCCACAGAGGATCGCCATACTTTGCAAGATCTTCGTGCCATACCATCTGCTGAATCTACATCACTACATCCATCATCATCCATCTATTACTAACTGGTTCCCCATGTTTGTTCTGTTGAATCAACGCGGTTTTAAAATCACGTCCAATCGCCATTCATCTGGACATATCGGCACATGAAATCTCTTGCGCCGTGCCGAAAAGATTTATACAAACACGAGTATGGTTCAAAATTGGGTACCCCCAATACGTTTTTTTTCAAAGAATAATATCTCTGCCCCCGATTTTGACCCGTGCCCGGCTGTGCCCAGCTGTGGCCTCCCATCTCATCCCATCCGCACATCCCAGGTTTCCTGGTTGGGAAGCTGTCGATACCTGTTGGTGGATCCCTGCTTCGCTGTCACCCACCTCCATGCTTCGCGCCTGACCAGTCATGAGATTTATGTCATCTAGTCATCTATTATGTACAATATGTATTATCAAAGGAAGTTGGGAAGCAATACTTCCGTGTTACGGACAAAAAAAATTGTGAGACTTGACATTGAGTATTGGAGTGGCTGCATCAAGGTTGCGACAGTGATTTGTCAGCAGATTTTCTCATTTTTGGCGCTAGTAATTTTCCTTTTCAAAAGTCCTTTTAAAAAGTGCTTCAAAATCGTCTTTTCTTCGCTTTGGCGTCAAGATCCGGTTTTGGAGCTGCAATTGCCGACGCCGTTGCGAGTAGTTCTTTTGTGTTTTGCAACTCAGTCTCTGCAGATCGCATTGTAATGGTTGCGTCAAGGTTGCTTGGTGCCGCGGCCGCATGCGTAATACAATTATTGTCTTTTGCACGGAACAAGACGATACCTTGGCAGAACATCACTGCGTTGCCCTGACTGATGACGATGTGCGCGCTGCGGCGATGTTGTTGAGTGCTTACCGAGCAGGTGTTGTCACAAACAGATGCAGCTTGGGTCCGCAATGTCATTGCGGATAGTGAGAACTGCTTGCCTGATTTGCTTCGTGAAGTGCCATGACGGGCAACCAGGCTGCCAACAAGTGTTTGCGGATTAAGAAGAGCTGCCAAAACCTAGACATAGTGCAGTGCAGAAAAAGAATGCAGCTGTTGACCCTGGACTGTGTGAGTCCGATTGACAGATAACAACTACACCATGTTTACAAGTTGTCTTGACGAAAGACTTGCAGCTGAGATTTAGTGCAATGCATGAACGCTTGGCATCATTAATCACCTCAATACTGTAAATATATTATGGTCTAGGTGTACAATATACCACAAGCTTCACCTAACCTGGGTATACAATATTGAAAGTGTGTGCACAAGAGATTCTGTTTGTTACCTTTTTTTTGGCATACAGAAGAATTGAGATGAGTTACGAAGAGGTGAGATGAGGTGAATGAAAGGTGTTTCTTCAAGTCTTGTGTGCAAAGAACTACTGGGGAGTACTCTGTGCAAGCTATGTAGTACAAAGTAGTACTGGGAAGTGCTTTGAGCTTTGTAGTACAAAGTATTTTGCAAAGACTCTCCTGTGTAAATGCATCTGTGTCTCAAGCTTTCTGACGTGCAGAAGAGCCGAGATGAGTTGAGACAAGCTTCGGTGAGATGAGAAAGGTTGAGCTGCGCTCAGATGACATGAAAATAGCCAAGAAGAACTTAGCTGACATATGGGAAGACATGGAATGAGATGAGAAGAGCTCAGATGAGATGAGTTGAGATGAAGTGCAAGTGTGAAGTGTGAAGTGTGGGGTGTGAAGAGTGCAATGTGAAGTGTGAAGAAAGTGTTCACTTGGCGTTGCATTGCACCGGGGTCGCGCGCAGGTCATGTTCTTGGAAAACAACACTGCAACAGCTTCGCACAAAGCACGCACGCACGGGCCTGGCTGGCGCACGGCGCATGCAAGTTCTCGAAGTAGTACTGGGAAGTGATTCATGAAAGCTTAGATGACGTATGAGAAGAGATGAGATGAGAAGACATGAGCTGGGAAAAGGTGAGAAGAGCTCAGATGAGATGAAGTGTGGAGTGTGAAGAGTGCAGTGTGAAGTGTGGGGCGTGGAGAGTGCAGTGTGAAGAGCGAAGTGTGAAGTGTGAAGAAAGCAGTGAGAAGTGTGAAGTGTGGACTGTGAAGTGTGAAGTGTGGAGTGTGAAGTGTGACGTGTGGAGTCTTAAGAGTGCAGTGCGAAGTGAAGTGTGGAGTGTGAAGAGTGCAGTGTGAAGTGTGAAGTGTGGAGTGTGAAGTATGGAGTGTGAAGAGTGCAGTGAGAAGTGTGAAGTGCGAAGTGGGGCTTCAAATGTGACATGTGAAACAGGACGCCACTTTCGCAGAATGCACGCACGCACGGGCCTGGCTGGCGCACGGCGCATGCAAGTTCTATAGATGAGAAAGGTCTTCTAGTATATCCCTACGGCAACTTCCGCCCCGCCTCGTGCGGGTACTACTGGTATATATATAATATGATATTTATATCATCAAACTTCAAGGACAACCTTTTTCAGCTATACAATGTGATCAACATATTCAATTTTAAGCTTGTACAATACAACTTCATCTCACTTCTCAGGAATTGTGGGAATCAGCAACAAGTTGTTCAAAAGAAATTGAGTGCCAGCATATGCAAACTACAGCAACTGTCAGCCACCTTCCCACTGGGATGAAGCATCCACATGATGCACATTTTGCAACACCACTTGGACATTAATTAGTATACAGTAGTATATTTAAGCAACAAGCGCCACATACATTGCAAACCTGGTCTGAATATTGAAATGCCCTGGGTTGGTCTTGTTCTCCAAACCGACTCTGCACTACTTTGCACCTCCACCTCTGGCGTTGCAGGACTTGAGTTCTTGGCAGCCTCATGTGTGCCGAATTTCGTTTGGGCGTCCTGGACGCAAACGGATATCCACCTCACTTACAACTCTCAGATTGTCTCACTTAGAACTCACAGCTCACACAGGGACCCCTCATACCTTGGAACTTACCAATTTGTCTCACTTCGAACTCACACAGCTTGGGATGATGTGGGATGGACACGCGATGCCTTGGCCATGTAAACAACTCCCAGCAAAGATCTAGGTCTAGATTCTAGATCCTAATTTGACTGTGCTTTCCAGCGTCTGAACCGCCGAAAAACGCCATCAAAGCCACAAGGCAAGTCATCCCTCAAATCTCACCGGCGGACTGGACTGAGTGTGTGGCTCTGCGAAGTAGAGACAACACGAAAAGACTCAAGAACTGCACCAAGTTGTGATCCCTGCCACCGTAGTCATTACACAAAACGATCATCTGTTGCCCTTGAGTCTGCACGTAATTGGTTTCTTCGGGAAGCTTCAACAGTTCAAGCTACATCAAACTGCATCGACCCATATCAATCTGTCCATCTATGTGCACATATATACTTATTTATCTACTTACTTATTTTTTATTTAAGCATATAGATATATAATAATATTATATATATTACATCATTTTATATTATATTGTATTATATTATATTATATCAAAAAATGAATTATATTATATTATTTTCAAATATATATATATATATATTATATTATATTATATTACATTATATTATATTATATTGTGTTATATTACATTACATTACATTACATTACATTATATTATATTATATTACATTATACTCTATTACATTATATTACATTATATTACAGTATATTACATTATATTATATTATCGAAGGAAGTTTAGAAGTCAAACTTCCAACAATATGGAGAGATGAAAAGCAGAGCAGGGAAGAGGCAGAGAGAAGAGAAAGATTAGAAGAAAGAAGAGTAGAAGAGAAAGAGTAAGAAGACAGAAGATGCAGATGCGCGAAAAGGTAGGAA
>Ga0126342_10017094_pt1 | contig 12574 bp, 11 predicted proteins | sample Cyp1metagenome_FD_92528 | JGI IMG/M metagenome (GOLD analysis project Ga0126342, IMG submission 92528) | Coral microbial communities from Lord Howe Island, Old Settlement Bay, Australia - Cyphastrea 1 metagenome | ecosystem: Host-associated > Invertebrates > Cnidaria > Coral ...
AACCTACCCTAAACACAAGCTAAACGCCGCATCGCCACGACTTCCACAAAAGCCTTCCCCCAAGCTAATTTCAAGATTTTTGGGATTTCGCCACGACTTGGGCAGTTGGGAGTAGCATATATACCATACATGGATCCTATGGGATATAGTAAACATAGTCATGATATATTAGTACATTGATAATCATTGATAGTGATATATTAGGTTTCAATATTAGTAAATAACTAATATTGAAATTTCAATAGTCACTATCATGATATATCTACCACAAACCATAGTCATCCATAGTCATTATAACCATTACATATCATTACTACATGATGGGGCCCCCCAGTTATGTTTGTTGGTTTATAACACCATCTAAATACAGCTATGGCTATAAGTATCATACACTATATTGTTATAGTTCGAAACCAACTTAGCTAACTATGGGGCCCCAACCTGTAATATTGAAACATATTGAAACATTGGGAAATATTGGGAAATCAGGGAAAATATATTGACTATGGACTTTAGCCATGTTTTGTGTGTACTGTGAGGGTCTAAGTAGCAATGAAGACAAAAAAAAAGGTTGACAAGGAATCGTCTGCCTTAGGATTGAAGAACTCGGAATTTGCCAGGGAGCAGCTGGCTGTTCATCCCTGGGGTCCTATGTTTGCAGGGTAAATGCCAAGCTGTCGCGATTTCCTTCACTGATCTTCACTGGCTTCACAACCCCACCTTCCCCTTCTCGTTGGCTTTCAGCAGCATCAATCCAGCCTTCGGCAGAGGCGATCACCAGCAAATCTGTGTACGTTGATTCGTTCTTTGGGCGTCTGCAAATCAGGAATTTACCCCTTCAAAATTTTCAAATTTTCAGTATCTTAATGGGAAAACATGGGAAATATATCAGATGATTCCAGCCATCAAATTTGGGACAAGCCCCATTGTCAGACAAACCCGCACTTCACGATGACATATTGGAATTGAACCAAACACACGAGGTTGTGGAATGCCAAAATCAGGATTTCACCAACAGAAATCAGTGGCCAGGAACCCATAATTTTGCAGGTACCTACCATATGTACTGTTTAAAAGGTCCATTTCTTGGGGTATGCACGGGGATATGACCAAGTTCTATGGCTTTGGTACAGTGGAATCCTACCCCAGCCGCGAGTCCCGCAGCAAGGTCAGGATTTTAACATTCGCTGCTGAAAACTCCTCATGTTTCATATTAGTTGCTTTAAATATCTCTAAAATTTTACAAATCATCATCAATTCCAAATATTCTTAGGCCAGACTTGTCTCATCTTGTTCCTGCTAGTTCAATGAACAAAATAAGATGAAGAACATATATATATATAGACATATAGTATTTTACTACTTATTTGATATATCGTAAAATTACATTATATTTATGTGCTATTTGGGTTTGTCTGAAAATATGGTACAATTTCCCCAATATGGCCATTTCATGCCAGGGATGACCGTTATTGCATAGTGAAAATATTACTGGAATCCATATAATGGAATATTTTCAGACAAACCTAGGTACGCATTCAATATCATTCATCAGAATTTCTGAGCTATAATAGGCTATACTATCTATACTTCAATCTCCATTTTGTTTCCTCACATTTCGTGAAAATTTCCTCTGAACTCCTGGGATTTCTGGGAGTTCGTCCTTGAGGCGGCACAGCTCTTCGCAGCTCAAGACATTCCCTGCGGAGCTCAGGGAACGAAGGCCCTCCTGGTGCGAAAAAAAACGCGTGGGGACCTGGACTTGGAGGTACTTGGAGGTGGCCCCACTTAGTACCCTCTGGTAAACTAACATAACTATGGAAAATCACCATTTTTTATGGGAAAACTCACTATAAATGGCAATTTTCAATAGCTATGTTAAATTACCAAAGGGTAAGTTGTTTTCTGGTTGGTGGTTGGAACCCTCTTGAAAAATATTAGTCAATGGGACGGTTTATCCCATATATGAAATGGAAAATAAAATTCATGTGTGAAACCACCAACCACCATATATGGAGGTTTCCTAAGTCATAGGGGTACCCCAGAAATCATTCATTTTAAATATGTTAGATTGGATGTTTTTTTTTTACCATACAGCTATGGGGGTACCCCCATTTCAGGAAACCTCCATATGACTTATATAACCTACATTTCAGCCCATAGGGAATATTGCACTAATCTAACGAGGGGTATAACCGACCCCAAGGATGGGTGCAGTTGGGGTGCAGTTGGGGTTATTTTCATTGGCACAGCTATGGTAATCATCTCGTTAAGTTGGGATAACATGATCCCTATGGTTATCCAACATAGCTATGGTATAGGTAAGCATAGATAAGCCATCAAACATAGATGATGTGAAAAATCATATGGATTTACCATATGATTTACCTAAAACTGGGGATTTTCCTGTGAATTTCCGGTTGTTTAAACCAAATCACTCCATTCCCGTCGGCAGCGTTCCCGTCGTCCTCCAAGTCCATGGCGGCCACACCCACCATGGCGACACCGTCAGCAGCGTCAGCTTTGCTGAGACTCGCCCCGAGCCAAGGAGCAGAACGGAGAGAGGGTCGGGTGGATTTTTGGGGGTCGGTTGAATGGGGATGGTCGAAATTTTCTCTGGATGAAATGGGTGGATTTTTGGGTTGGTTGAATGGGAGATTCTCGAAAATGGAGGACATGTTGTTACTCTTTTGGAGGTCAAGATGCTTTTTTTTCAAGACATGAACCATGTTGAAATAACTTGTTGAGGTTGGAGGGAGATTTTGTATCTTGGACACCTTGTAGTTTTCTGACAAAATCGGCATTGTCTCCAAAACATATATCAACCTACTCAACCAAGGTTTAGCAAGATTTGGATTGATCATTGTCCAAAGTTCCCCATGCATCTTAATTAATGTTGTTGTGGTTTCAAAGCTCAACACCATGGAACATTTTGGACAGTTGACATATGTTCATCAACAAGCTAACTAGAGTAAAACTTGGGAGCACGGATCTTACCATCACTTAACTCTTTGAAGAACAAGCGTGTCCTTCGTCCTTCCGTAGCGCTGGCATTACGCTGGTACCCAATTCACCTATATAACATGTGGCAGCACTATGGATTGTGAGCCTTTGTACTGTTCGGTTGATAGGGATTTTAATAATGGGTCACAATAACCTCCAATAAACTGCTGGTTGGTTGTTGAGCCACCCCTCTGAAAAATATGAAAGTCAATGGGACGGATGACATCCCATATATGAAATGGAAAATAAAAATCATGTTTGAAACCACCAACCAGACTGGGTAGGTACTATAACCCGGATCCTTGGAGAGTAACCTTTCCCATCCTTTCCCCTTCCGGTCATTGCAGGTACAGGAATACCACAAAATAGACATGTTGATTTCATTGCAGAAAGGTCATGATTTCTTACAATGTGGTGCCCTGGATATGAGCTTACTGTAACTAAATTTACGTAGACTATGTAGCACAACCTTGTCATAACAGCTGAAACTCATTAGTGACACCACCATGAAATTTCTGTTTGGAATCAGAACTTCAGATGGCGGCCGTAGCCTTTTTATCCTTTTCCACACAAGCGCGATTCGACCATTTCTTCTCGGTTTCTGAAAGTTGGAGTGCGGTCGTTTTCGCCTAACTTCTAGCACTCACGAGGTGGTGCCAGTTACGTAATCTTTCTTGGTTTGTGATGGTTTGTGTTCACCCCGTCAACTAGTTCTACTATAAGCCCTAGTGAAGTTTGTTTATAAAACAACCTTGCTAACCAAAATGGACACAACCTTGTAACACACCGAAATCAGAAAGATGGGATTTGGAACATTTTGTGCCACTTTGGCTCCAGAGATTTCGGAGGGCTCTTCCACATCGGAGCCCATCTGTGCTATCCAGGAGACCGGGATATGTTGGGATCTTTAAAAACCGACATGCCGTTCAATTTCAACTAAACATCACTGAACGGGAACCCAAGTTTAATCATGAAAATCATGAAAGCACTGGATTGGTTGGTTGTATCTGGTGTATCACCATTACTGAAATGCTGTTGTCCTGTGACTATCCATGTGTATCTGTGTTTTTCTTTCAATCAGGATGGCATTGTGGAACGGATAGGAATCTCATATCTTCAATTCTGTTGGTATAGCTCTACGAATTGTGATGGAAACAACACCCAACTTTCAGGAAAACACCGTCTACATCCTGGACCTACGCAGGCAGTCCTTTGTCCAAAGCCAGATGACTAGATCATATGGTGGACCATGGTTGAGGAAACACAAATTATACTGGAAAATAATAGTTGAAAAGCAGGCAGTACTACATAGTACTGGGAGCACATTGTTTTTTGTCCAACTAATCGTACCAGAACAGGTTGCAGCAACATTACCACATCAGAAAACAGAATCCGAATTTTCACTTCTTTCAACTTCCAGTTTTTGGTAGGACCAGTGGGCCATATGGGCCATGCGGCCACTAGCTGGCACTCAGCTCAATTGCGATGGTGGGCTGGAATTTGATCACTGGCGATCAAATCAAAGGGGCACAGTCGGTGGTTAATCCAAGAATGTGGGTAACACAATGCCATAAACCAATATAAACCACCCATCTGGGAATGGTTTATACCATTTTATACCACCTATATATTTATGGTGATTTTTGGGTGATGTGTTCTTTTATTTGACCCACATGAAAATGAGGATATGCATCCTAGATTTAGAAGTTGATAGCCTATCATGGTTGGCCTAAGATTGGCTAATGCAACCAACAAGCATGCAGAATCGGGATATCAAAGCAAATTTTAGATATGCTGCAACACAAACAAAACGAGCTGGTTACGGTTGGAATACATCCACGTTTGCGCATTTGTTTTCAAACACGAAAACTGAACTACTCATCCAAAATTCTTCCAGATATTGTGGAATAATGTAGCTGCAGCAACATTTAAGAACTTGGATAGCATTTTAATGCTATAAGATATTCATAGATGTCCAGCATCCACGTCAGGTTTTTCTTATGACCGCAGTACCATGTACCAATCCACAGGAAGGAGTCAGCAGAGCCAGTTCTTATTGAGTTGACTACACCCACGACCAATCTGAATCAACAAATATGGGGCAGAAAAAAAATTCTAGGTAAGCAACAGCAAAAATATATACTATGAAAGTATTATATCAATGTAAATATATATATATATACATACTGTAATACATATTATTGTGGATGCCAACAAATCGTTGTACAGTCAGCCGTCAGAAATATGAAACAACCGTTTCACTCCAACCACGTGCCGCCCCCAGCAGCCCCTTCCGGCATGGCGGGTGGGGCTGGTCGTTATACACGTCGATGACTTTGCCGTCGTTGTGAATGCCGAAGGCCACCTTTGTCGTCGAATGCTGCGTTTTTGTGTCTTTCCGGAGGGTCCAGCAAAACGGTTGCAATGAAGTCAGGAGTTGCCTTAAACAAAATAGATACCACACTGGAAACGTATAAAACAATGTGATACAATGTGCACTTCAACAAGAAATCGAGATCAATCGAGTAACGTCAACCCTGGATCAAAAAAAACATCAAATCATGAGTATCGGGGGAATACACCCCTCATGAAAATAAACCATGGTTGACATTATATGACATTATCCCATGACATCCTCAAAAAATATCCCATATGGTTGACATATTGTGACTATTTTGGGGGGATACTATGGGATATTATGGGATATTAAGGCACAATATGTCAACCATGGGCACAATATGTCAACAATTAAGGCATAATATCCCATTTATAGAATGTATAATCCCATTTATAACCAGTTATAACTAATAGCCATGGCCATAACTGTACTAAACCCTGGTGCCAGATCTTCCCAAATCAAGGCCCAGCGTGGCGCCTCGTTGGGGTTGTTCGTTGGCCCAACCTAGCGCTTGGACAAAAAAAACATGGGGATGACCTACCATGGCCTACATGGCGCTTCACAGATGTTCATAGCGTGATCAATGGCATAAATGGCAAAGCGAAAAAAAACATGACATAGAATGGGTTATCCTATGATATATCATATAATATATATCATACATCATGCGTCATCATATATCATACCTCGTTACATGATGTATCATATTATATATATAAATATATATATATATAAACATATATAATATGATACATCATGTAACGAGGTATGATATATGATGACGCATATATATATATATATGGATATCAGATATCATATGGTATTCATATATCATATATCAGATATCATATATCAACAACCATATATCATTTATGCATTTATGGTATTACCCCTGAAAACAACCTCCCGCTGGTTGTGGCTCGGTTTAGGGAGAATCTTAACCACAAATAGAGAATTCCCATGGGCTTTAATACATGCAGCATACAGATTATATTCAATGGGAATTCAGGTTCCTAAAAATATAGGCCTCATATATATGGTAGGTACCTCCAATAAATTGGTTCCTGAGATGGCCAGCGATATATAGCCCAATGATGTCCAATGTTTCATGGGGTAACCCAACTTTAGGAATCACCCATTTGAAGAAACTGAAACTACCCGACTTCATCTTTCAGCGCGGACTGACCATACGCCCAGCATTGTTCGAAGTGAACATGCATAGGAAATCCTGGCAAATTTGATTGGCAAAAAACACGGTTTCTCTCCCTGACTCTTCGTGGTTCCTCGCACCATTTGGCTGTTTCGGGGAAAAAAACAGGTACAATGTGGGGCCCCCCAGTTATAAGTTGGTTTATAAGCCCCAGTAACTATAGTTATAAGTACCATAAACCATAGTTATTGGAGTTATAAACCAACTTAGCTATCTTGGGGGCCCCACATTGTACCATTCATTATCAGCTGTCTCCCCAAGAAAATGGCAACTCTTCGAAATCGCTTTTTTCGGCTCCGCCCTCGAGAATCTGCCATAACAAGGTGAATTGATAAATTGATGATGGGTAATTACCATTAAGTATGACCATCAACAAATCCTTTTTTTTTGATGTTTAAATCCGTTAAGTAAAGACATCTACCACATTAATAAAAAAAATATCTCATTGTCACAAAAATGTCCCTATTGTTGATGTTTAAATCCTCTTTGAATCCCCATTGCAATCTTCTACTACTTGAAATCCCTATTATAATATATTATAATCCATATAATTCCACTATTTCATTCATCACTGCTGTCGCTTTAAGATGCTTTTCAAAAGTGGTTCCAATTCTGGACCCTTCATCCGAAAAAATGCTCAGTGGATCCAACGACTGATTTCCCCCCTGGTGGATCCCTGGTAGTGTTCAAAACCCATGACGGATCCATGGTGCTGGTAGAAAAATGCTAACATGACTGGGGTATATTGATGGTAAATGTTAGCATATCTAGATATATCTAGCATACATGGATCCTATGGGAAAGCAATGTCAAGCCATTGAATCCTGGGCTCAGTGTTAAGAACGGGACTCTCCGATTCTCCGTTCATGGATTATGATCATCCCCAATAAATATGAAGGGATGACAATCAAACTATCAACCATCAGTTATGAATTGGGGACGAATTATTCTAATGGATCTGTAAAAAACTGTAACACGATGTAACTATATTGGACTAATCCTGCACTATTACATTTATTTGTGTAATATATATATAGGTTGGATTACCCTCATGAATTTTGCTGTATAAAATCATATAAAAACCTTATACTATTCTTCAATGAATCTAGATCCCAAACGATCTGCGTCACTCCCAGGTTTGCGGAAGGCTCCCCGACCTTCCGCCGGGAGAACAACTGGAAATTGCCGAGGCCTGATGGACGCAACCTCGGTTGTTTGAAAACAAGGCCCTTGGTCACCTTCTGTTTGTTAGTTACTGTTTCTTAGTCAGTTGGGAGAATTATTCCCATATATATATATATATGGAAAAATAAAAGATGTTCCAGTCACCACCAACCAGGTTATTTTTTATGTCAACCCTGGATGAATGTCATGGATTATGATAAATTAGGACAGGGTTCCCCAGATAGTCATGATTTGATACTTTATTATGGTGCCTTCCCAATTCAACAGCCGTAAACGGGGTTTATTATAACCCCTTCACATCCCCACTATGTCCAAATTGTTGATGAGTAAGTCCCAGCCATCTGATTGTCACTTCTTATTTAATAATATTGTCCCCGTTATATCCCATGATGTTCGCTGAGTTTCCCCTGCATCTACCCTCCGACAATCAAACACGGCAATGAACAATCTCTCAAAATTCTAGATGAATTTCCCAGCTATAACCCGGCTAGTTCGGGGATTTTCCGCCAGCCATGGGTGACACTTTAAAGGGTAAATTCTATGGTAATTTCTAGAAAATCACCATTGAATCCCAGTAAAATACATGAATTCCTGGGAAATCCCATGAAAAATCCTCATGTTTTCTCATGATTTTCCGCATGCCATGGATCGGATCTTTTTTTTTCCTACGGCCTACGGCCGTTCCGCCACGGGACATGAGTCGCATCCCGGGGGACAGCGAAATCGCAATGTCCTTGGCGTTTTCCGAAAAAAGTTGCTGGTCGACCTGCTAGGGGACATGATGAAAAAATGTGATAGTAACGATAACAATGACATTCATTATATATATATATATTGTTATTATTATTAGTATTGAGTAAATTATCATATTTCACTCACCTGAATAGTTCGGCCATTTGGGGATGACTCCCCTATAAAAACCATGATTTACCCAGATATGGGTATGGATCAATACCTATTAATACCGTTTTTAGTGAGATGAACATCCATAAATCCCAGCTATTTTGATGTGAACAGAAGGGGTACCAGGTTTTGACACACTGCCATATTGTTATTATTAAAACATATCAGCCACTATTTTTGTTTATATAACTATAGTCGCTATTAATATTAAAACAATGATGATGATGATGATGATGATGATGATGATTCCCCTAACATAAACCATGATTTACCCAGATATGGGTATGGATCAATACCTATTAATACCATTTTTAGTGGGATGAACATCCATAAATCCCAGCTATTTTGATGTAAACAGAAGGGGTACCAGGTTTTGACACACTGCCATATTGTTATTATTAAAACATATCAGTCACTATATTTTTTATATAACTATAGTCACTATTACTGTAATATTAAAACAATGATGATGTTGATCATAATGACAACAGTGATATTTATATATAATAATATACATAATAGTATATATAACATTAAAAAAAAAAAAAAAAAACAACATGCATATAATATAATGATGACAATGATATGACAAGAATTGATCACAACAATATATGCAGTATATATGAAGAACATATGTGTGTATATAATCATAATTATTTATGTAAGTCCCCAATTACTTGTGATGGTGAGACCGGCATCGAGATGGATAACTCTACAGGTATGTAGCACGATTCATTCATGTACTACATCAGGGGATAAAGAAACAGACTCACGAATGCAAAGAAAGCTACGTCTGCCGAGAGAACTCAAGTCATCTCTTCCTACAGTTATGGCCCAAGTTATACCAGTTATAAGTACTTATAACTATAACCCCATTTACAAAATGTATAATCCCATAGAAATAACCAGTTATAACTAATAGCCAGTGACGATTTTCCTGACAGAGGGTGATGAACCTTAACATGTGCACCGTCGAGCAATCTTTGGGGGGACTGCATCCAACACACCAACGAAGTGTTTCGGAAAAACTAAGGGTAAGCTCTAGTGTATTGGTCGGTTCTTGAGAAAATGCAGCGTTGGGAAAAACATGGAGAACTAGTCTGGTTGGTGGTTTTAACCATCTTGAAAAAATATGAAAGTCAATGGGAAGGATTATCCCCTATATTATGGAAAAAAATGTTTGAAACCACCAACCAGTAGTAAAATCTACGAAAAATCCAAATGATGGGTCTGTGCAATCGTTCTGGTTGTTTTAATCCATCCCATAATTTCAATCATCCCAAACACGGTTGAAACCCAAAAGCCAGTTGCTTATGAGCAGTGTTCAAAACTCTCTGTAATTCCATTGTACTGGGTGGTCAAGAACGGATTTCCCGTAATGAATTGATATAGTCCCAAATACATTGGATAGTATAAACTCCTATACTCAAGCAAATATGTTCCATGATATTTCAATATATTTTCATATTGTTGATTATATATCCAATCATATCCCATTAGCTGGTGATATTCCATCTTCTGTCCAGCAATTTGTTTTCTCAATTCCATGTCAATAACATTTAATAATTTCATAATGCATATTAGTAAAGAAGTAAAGAATAGTAAACATATGCATACAGTAAACATGCATAACATTGCTATATTCCGTGGTGTAAAGATTTGATAATCCCCACCCAGCGACTCTGGATTGTCTCGTGGGCGCCCGTCTCAGGCGGTCCTCAAGGCGACAGATGCGCCAGTTTTTTTTTCCGGCGCCCCAGTGAATTCCATCGAAAGACCAGGGATTTAGCCGATGATTGATGGGATTTACATGGATTTCCTATCATTCCCATATGCTCCATGTATGATATATTTACCTACATTTGGGTGATTTTTAGGGCAAATGTTGGTAAATATTCCATACATAGAGCATTTGGGATTTGATGGGATTTAGTGGGATGTATCATCTATTTAACATAGCGAACTGGAAGCCTGGGCCATTGCCCATAGAAAAATATCAGAAACATGCTGATTTACTATTTTAAAACTTGTGATTTTCCAGTTTGCTAAACTAAATAACCAGAGGGTAAAGCCTGAAACATGGGGGAAAATGGGAATTATAGTTGATTTATAGTTAGCTAAGTTGATTTATAAGTAGGCCATCTGGGCTTTTTTCTGATCATAACCATAGTTAGGGTAAAACATCAACTTAGCGATGGGGCACCACCGAATGAACGTGTGACCCTCAGGGTCAATCAATAGATTTGGACGGTCATTCCAGTTGAAGCTATGTCCAGAAATGAATGGGTTGAATGATAAACCGTTAACTTTTGAGATAGTGTGTTTTTTGACAAATCCATACTATTTATATATATATATATGAATAAATAAATGTAAGTGGGGAAGTCCATAATACACAACTGGGCTGTGATCATGCTTGTGAACCATCTTCTAAGTGGGATGCACATGCACGTAGACCATTTTATGTCAATCCTAGATACCCTGAACCATGTTCGGCGGATTTTATCTCATTAACACAAGTTATCATCAACATCGGGTAAACAGAAAGAAAGTAACCCCAAACAAGATAGACACTATTAGTTCACCACTTCTTAGACACCCTGAATTCTTGCTTGACCCGGTCAGTGTGTATATTATATATATATATATGATATATTCATATCTGTATCTATGTATGAATGTAGTGTAGTGTAGTGTAATGTAATGTAATGTAATGTAAAGTATGTGTGTTTATTCGCAATTACAGAAAAAACGTTAATGTACCCTGAGTTTCACCACACTTGCTAATTCGTCTTCATTATGTCATAATATGACAATACATATATAATTATATATATATCCTCATGGTTGTTGGTTAAATCAAATCCGCTTCAGATTTTCCAGATTTGCCAGCTTACCCAACTGACTAACTCTCCCTGACATATCGGCGTAACGCTGAGGGCTGTTGCCATCTTCCAGCGTTGCTTCATTTCCTTTCCCTGGAGCCGATGCTGCAGTTTTCCCAACGTTTTCTGATGGTTATAGGTAATGAATCTTGGATATATTATATATTCCTTTGAAACATGTTGACACTATTGAAATCCAAAAGTCAAAACCAAAAACAGTCAAATGTTGTGGTATAATGTGGTATATTCAATTCTGACAAAACACTATTAATAGATTAATGATGCTGGTTACCAACCATCTGCCTTTCACCAAGTGACCCACCTTTTTCTTCACATGGCATCACCCCGCATCTCCGGTTGGGGGTGGTTGGGATCATCACCCCACCACCATGCAGCGAGATGCTGATGTTACATTTTGTAACCCCGTCCTATAGATACATCCATCATAAAAGCCTAATGAAATATTGTTTAGTGAAATATGTGGTATTTGTAGTATGTGCTTCCAGTTATGACTTGGTTTTACAACCCCCATCTACATTAATATCTACCATATATCAGCATAGTTCACCGACAGTTTATTCTGACCCAACTGAGCGGCCTCCGGAGTGTCTGCAATACCCCACTGCAACTCCGACAACCTGAGCACCGCTCGGCGAATCTTGACAGGAAACCATTGGTTAAGATGGGGATTTATAGGGATTTATAGGGATTTATAGGGGATATAATGGATAATACCCTCTAATTAGTTATGACATTCACAGTTCGCCATGGTTTTTCGATGGCCCTAATCGAAATAGATGGTTTACCGAACTTGAACATGGTGATTTCCATGGCTATATTAAATAACCAGAGGGTATATCCTTATATCAAAGACCACGAGTATGGAACCCTCCCAAAAAATAAACCCCCAACATCCCCAACAAAAACGATATTTGATATTTACATAATATTACGGCAAGACCCTTAGGTTTGCTCGGACTCGCAACAAGC
>Ga0126342_10017095_pt1 | contig 12573 bp, 10 predicted proteins | sample Cyp1metagenome_FD_92528 | JGI IMG/M metagenome (GOLD analysis project Ga0126342, IMG submission 92528) | Coral microbial communities from Lord Howe Island, Old Settlement Bay, Australia - Cyphastrea 1 metagenome | ecosystem: Host-associated > Invertebrates > Cnidaria > Coral ...
AAGTCAGTGCAAGCACAACAAGCACACACCACAACTGAACTGTTCGCTTCTGTGCACTGCCTAGGCCTGAAAGCAATGCATAGACCCGCAGCAACCGCGCGGAGGTCGTTCAGGTAGCCGCATACATAATGATAGATGAATATGGCAGTGTGTCAAAACCTTGTACCCCTGTAGTTCACATCAAAATAGCTGGTAAATGGATGTTCATCCCCCTAATAGCTGGGTATTAATAGGTATTGATCCATACCCATATGGATGATACATGTAACATATTGTAACATCATGTAACCTTTGACTTCCAGGCCCTCAACATTCTGGATCGGGCTCACCCGGGTGAGCCCGCAACTCAACGAAAAACCCCGGCGACCAGTCGGCTTCCAGGATCGCCCATCAAGTCTTGGTGGCCCTGGAGTTACCTGGGGGGATGGGAGCTTGAGAGGTGACCACAAATTCAAGGGGGGATTTTAATGATGCAACCAACAGATACCAACAGAACTCATCAAATTTAAGAGTTCATTCCATAGGAGAATACCAGATATCAGATGTCGAATCACATTGCACTTAAAAAAGAATGCACTGATCTTCTTGGACAGTGCAAATTGTTTTGGGCAGTGAGTTTGCTCTTCTGGTTTGTAGGCTATTCATATGGCTGCATCAAGGTGTTTGAACCCCCTTGGGCCCTTGCCAAAGCCGAATGGTCCATCCGTTTCCAGGATGCAAATCAATCAAAGCGATTTCACCTTATGCGGCGAGTTACCAAAGATTATATATTTATAATACATAATATATACTGTATATATATATATTATAATTATATAATCATGACATGAGTCCTTGACAGGATGTTGCTTTCGCTGCAGGCTTGCAGCACCTTTCAGTCGCAAGCATGTCCTTTGTTTTCGCCATGCCACGGTGGCTATGTCTGCTGTCTTTGCTCCTTGGTGTTCGCAGCAACACCCCGGAAGTGACGACACCCATAGGGCAGCTGAGGGGCAGCAGCGATGGCCGGGACGGGGAGGTCCACGTCTTCCTGGGCATTCCATACGCCGAAGCACCGGTGGGGGACTTACGCTGGCGACCCCCAAGAAGAGTCAAGCCATGGAAGGGACTACGTGAGGCTTCCAGCTTTGGCAATCAGTGCAAGAATCACTGCATGTCTGGTTCCCATCTTGACTTTTCGACCAAGGGAGGCGATGAAGATTGCCTCTACTTGAATGTGTATGCACCAAAGGAGGCCCACAACACTTCTCAGCTGCCCTGCCTAGTTTTTCTGCATGGCGGATGTAACGAATTTGGCGCCGGCCATGAATCTGGCTTGTCGAACCCAGTATTTTCTTCTGCCCCATTCCTGGTATGATGTTCCCCAAGATTTTCCTAAAGTATCCTAAAGTGATATGTTTCTATGTTCTTTTTTAAGAAACCGCCAGCCATCAGGAATATAATGGCTCCAACTTGGTCAGTTTTTGGAGATCCCAACGCAGCCCCGCCCTGCTGATCACTGTGAACTACCGGCTGAATATCTTCGGCTTCCTGGGTAGTGACCAGCTAAGAGATCGTGACGAAACAGATCGATCCACTGGGAACTACGGATTCCAGGATCAGCGCATGGCACTGCATTGGGTCCAGGAGAACATTGGAGCCTTTGGTGGAGATCCACAAAAGGTGATGCTCTTTGGACAGTCCTCAGGTGCCGCCAGTGTTGGTCTGCATTTGGTGACGCCCAGCTCCTATGGCCTTTATTCCAGCGCCATCATGATGTCAGGAGGCTTCGGCCCTTGGTCCGTACAACACATGGTGCGCAAAGAGCTGTGGTTCGAGCGGCTCATGAATCAGACGCATTGCCGCGATGTAGACTGCCTCGTAAGTCTTTCTGCAGATGAGCTTCTGTCAGCTTACATGGCAATTCCAGACGGCAGGTGTTGTAGAAAGGCCAAAGGATTGGGCTCATATCCTGAGATCCCATGGGCTGCTAGCATTGATGGGGTGGAGCTCTCAGCTCATCCCTGGGACCTGCTGAAAAAAGGGCAGGTGAACCAAGTTCCAATTCTTATCGGCAGTACCCAGGAGGATGGTGAATTTTTCACGACTGTTGCCAAAAACCTGAGCAACAAAGACTTTCAGACTTTATTCCAGGCCAAATATCAGTCTTCGCAAGCGCAAGCGGAGCTGTACAGCTTGGAATCCCTTGAATCACCGGCGGCTCCCAGTGAGGGCTCCAGCCCCAGTGAGGGTTGGTGGTCTGCGCTTCGTGTTATGACAGACAAGCACTACTATTGCCCTGGCCATTTCTGCCGCCGGAGCCTTGTGACTGGCCCAGCTCCAACTGCTCATGGCGTCTTCGGCTACGTCTTTGCACATAGTGCCACTGGCACTGCCAAACACTCGGACGACTTGCTATTTGTCTTCATGAGGGCTTATGTTTTGAACAAGTTTTGGACTTTGTTGTGATACTTTATACCTTATCACCTTATGTATATATGTTTCCTCATCGTCAAAACTTGGGATAATGTGGAATGATTTGTTCTTTCATGGGCCATTGATGGGCGTCATTTTTTCACACCCAGGCCATTTGTCTTCATGGACTTGCCGGAAGAAGCATCTTCCGAAGAACAGCAGTTGGCTTCAGAGATGGCCATGTTTTGGTATCACTTCGCTGCTTGGGGGCGTCCTGCAGGCTCAGATGTGTGGCCAGCACAGTCAGCAGAGGCAGCTCCAATGTTGAAGTTTCAGGTTGCATCAAAGGGTGGCAATCAGGTGATCTATGATGCCCGCGATCGGCAGTGTGCTTTCATCATCGAATGGCTAAACCACAGCCTTCGAAACATGTCCGAAGCTGGGACAACTTCGACGTGTGATAATAGAGTAGACACTTGTGCTGGGTGATGTAGGTTTGGGCAAGCTGAGCCTGGATGTTGCCAGACTTTCGCAGATCTTCTTGCATATACGATCGTATGCGTTATTTGATTTGATTTTGCTTACTCTAACAACCCGCAGTTCAATGAAATAGGCAGGCTCGGCAGTTGCGGATCGCGAAGATGGCACACAGCATCCAGCAAACGGAGACAAATCGATTATGACAACGTTGAAGAGTGGCGGGAAATCATACTGATGGCGGTTTGTCATTGTATGCCTGCAGTCCCATTTTTACTTGTTTTAGTATGCTTTCAGCAAGGTCTATGATTGGTGTGTCTAGGGTGTTTCAAAACTAATTATCTCATATCCTCACGTTTAAGGGAGGCTTATACCCTCATGAATCACAATGTTCCAAAGGACGCAACAAAACATCGAGTCCATATCGAACAAATGGAAATAGATGGATATAGCTGGCCAATGATTGTTCATGATTGTTCCCTTAAAAGATCCTCAATGTCCCATAGACATTGACCCAACCCCACTACCAGGTACATCCACCAGCTCTATTTGATCCACGCTGATTTGAAGCCCGAGCGGCTTGGAGTGAGGAGTTGAAAGTGTGTCCACAGTGTGTCCCATACCGGGGGTTTCTTAAAATGGGGGATCCCCGAGGCCAGGGTTTCAATACTAAGTCATGGTCATCCATGACTTGGATGATTTGGGGTACTTGTATTTTAGGAAATCTCCATACATATCTTCAGGTAATGATGAATCCCAAAGGGGAAAAAACTCATTGCTGATGTCAAGTCTGGTTTCCCTTGCCATTGCTTGTCATTGCTGGTGTCATTCCTTCCTTGGGATGGGTCAAAACACGTGGGCTGGGGCAATTCTTCTTTAGCTGGGAAGTTATATTCAAGGTATCTAAATCCAATTTTAATGTATTTGGGTCCGTGATAAGCACACTAGGTAGGCCCCTTACCCACCGCAGCCAAAATAACTACCGTCTACTACCATATTGATACTTGCAGCTGCCACCAAGGATAAGAGGGATGATGGGCAACGGGTGACATCACCGTCAGAAGTATAAATAAATAAATAAATAAATAAATATATATATATATATATTTGCCTGTGTGATTGACCAAAGTCTTCTTCATAGTCATCATCGTCGTTATCACTGATCACCACTATCACCATGCTCATCACAGGCAAGAAGGTCTTCATCTTCATGATCAGTCTATAGCTACAGAAACTATACTCCATATAATCTCCATATACACTTCAATACGCCCAAGGACTGCAGCAAACCAAAATCGATTTACCAGGCCTTTCTACTTTCTATGTATTTCTGTGATCCAAACATCGATGCACCTGGGGGTATCTGCAAACCAAAATCGATGTGCCAAACCGGATCTGGTGCATTGATTTTCTGGCGAAGGGCCCTATCCAGTGGGCGTATCACAGACCCAAATACATTGGAATTTGGGCCGGTTGGGACATGAGGCTGTCATTCGATTGGACCAAAACGTGCCGTATGAAAATGCTGATGGAACACTCATTGCTGCACATTGCGAATATCATCCACTGATTGTATTCTCCTTCTTGAGACCTTTGCTCCAGTTCAAGATCAATGTAGTTTGAGAACCTAGATATGGCTAGATTCTTCAGATTCTTCACTGCCCCCAATATATATAATATATTGGGTAGTATATTCCCAAAAAAATCATAAACCAGCCATCATTTATCAACTGCATAATAGCCTATATAGCCTTATATGTTGGGTCGTCCTTATATATTGGATGGCCAAAACCTTTGCTGCAACTGGCCGCAAAGGAACATCTTGATCAAGAGCTATTCTCGATGCGAGGTGCGAAGGATTTTTGCCAAAGTTCCAATCCAGCTACATGAAGCAACAACACACCCGAATAACTTGATGCAGCTCCAGCCGACTCCCACTAGTATGTGTACATGTATAAAAGGAAATATTCATTTCTATACTGTATATTAACTATACAATATATATATATAATATAATATTATATATATATATATAAATATATGGATGTAGATATAATAATTGAATCATATATTATCCAAGGAAGTTTAGAAGTCAAACTTCCGACAATATTGACAGATGAAAAGCAGAGATGGGAAGAGTCAGCGAAGAGAAGAGAAGAAGAAAGAAGATCAAAAAAGAGAAAGTCTCAGAAGAAAGAAGATCCAGGCGCGCGAAAAGGTAGGAAAGTCGCGTTTTTCCAATGATTTGTGGCTCCGGAGGGTCGAAAAGTAGGCTCGCGAAAGCGGCTGGTGCGGAGCCCGCTGGGCAGATGAGAGATGAAAAATTGCACGCCGTTGTGGCGCGAAGCACATTTCGAAGTCAAAGTGCACAAAGCAGACCAGGTCCGGACCACTTTTGGAAGTTGAGATGTCGAAAAAGTGCACGCCGTTGTGGCGCGAAGCACATCTCGAAGTCAAAGTGTACAAAACACACCAGGTCGGGACCACTTTTGGAAGTTGAGATGTCGAAAAAGTGCACGCGGTTGTGGCGCGAAGCACATTTCGAAGTCAAAATGTACAAACAATACCAGGTCCGGACCATTTTTGGAAGTTGAGATGTCGAAAAAGTGCACGCCGTTGTGGCATGAAGCACGGTGAAAAAGCTAAAAAGACCTCACGTTCGGAGCACTTTTGGAAGTTGAGATGTCGAAAAAGTGCACGCTGTTGTGGCGCGAAGCACATTCGAAGTCAAAATGTACAAAACACAGCAGGTCCGGACCATGTTTGGAAGTCGAGATGTCGAAAAAGTGCACGCGGTTGTGGCGCGAAGCACATAGTGAAAAAGCTAAAAACACCTCACGTTCGGAGAGCTTTTGGAAGTTGAGATGTCGAAAGAGTGCACGCCCTTGTGGCGCGAAGCACATTTTGAAGTCAAAATGTTAAAAGCACCAGGTGTTCGGACCACTTTTGGAGGTTCAGATGTCGTTTCGCGTGGCAGGGGCAAGGGATTGTGCACCTTGTCAAACGTGAGCAAAACGTGAGGGTTCTGTAGCATTTTCAACTACAATTACCACTACACCACACTACACTCCAATACACTACACTACAACTACAACTACACCTTCACTACATTCCACTACACTACACTACGCTCAATTACACTACACTACACTACACTACACTACACTACATTCCACTACACTACATTACACTACACTACACTACACTCACCTACACTACACTACATTACACTACACTACATTCCACTACACTACACTACACTACATTACACTACACTCCACCACACTACACTACAACTACACTACACTACATTCCACTACACTACATTCCGCGACACTCCACTACACTCCACTACACTACACTCAATTACACTACACTACACTACAGTACACTACACTACAGTACACTACACTACAGTACACTACACTACAACATTACACTACACTAGACTACGACATTACACTACACTACACTACATTCCACTACAGTACACTGCATTACACTACACTCCATAACTATAGCTACAACTACAACTACAACCACAACAATACTACATTTACTCTACGCTACACTACGCTAAGTACACTACACTACACTCCACTACACTACACTACACTGAATGACACTGCACTACACCTACAACTACAACTACAACTGCGACTGCAACTACACTACATTACATTACACTACGCTACACTAATGACATTGCACTACACTACGCTACATTACACTACGTCGCACTAACTACAACTACAACTACATAAGACTACACTACACTACACTAATTACATTGCACTTCACTACACTGCGCTACACTACACTACACCCTACTCCACTACACTACACCTCACTACACTACACTCCACTACACTACAGTACACTACACTCAATTACACTACACTACACTACAATACATCACGCGACACTACACTACGCTACACTACAACTACAACTACAACTACAACTACAACTACAACTACAACTACAACTACAACTACCACTGCACTACACTACAATACACCACGCGACACTACACTACACTACGCTACGCTACACTACACTAGACTAGAACTACAACTACAACTACAACTACATTACACTAACTGCATTACACCACACTGCAGTACACTGCACAACACACTACACTAAACTACACTATGCTACACTACACTACACACATTGCATTACACTACACCACACTACACTACACTACACCACACTACACCACACCACACCACACCACACCGCACTACACTCAATTACACTACACTACACTACCCTTCCCCACATCGCATTACATTACATTACACTACACCCATTACACCACCACAAATGCAACTGCAACTCCACTACACTACAACTACAACTACAGCTGCACCACACCACACTACATACATCCAGCAGTTGTGGGTGAGGTGACCGACCAGGTGACCACTGCAACCATTGCAACCATACCAAAAAGCACAACTCCAACCACCTGTCGGTCCATCAGTGGATTCGCTCTGCCATCCGTGATTCACAACAACCAACCTCTCCTATAGGTTTCCTATTCTTGAAACTTCCGCCACCGCCTTGTGCGGTACTACTGGTGTATATATATATATACATACATGCGAAGGACGTTTAGAAGTCAAACTTCCGACAATATCGACAGATGGAAAAGCAGAGGTGGGAAGAGTCAGAGAAGAGAAAGGCAGAAGAAAGAAGATCAGAGAAGAGAAAGGCCGAAGAAAGAAGATCCAGGTGCGCGAAAAGGTAGAAAAGTCGCGAAGCATTGTGTTTTTTCAATGTTTTGTGGCTCCGGAGGGTCGAAGAGTAGGCTCGCTAAAGCGGCGGGTGCGGAGATATCTGGTCAGCTGGGCGATCAAAAATTGCACGCCGTCGAGGCGCGAAGCACATTTCAAAGTCAAAATGGTAAAAACATTGCAGCCTCGGAGCACTTTTGGAAGTTGAGTGCTCGAAAAAGTGCACGCTGTTGTGGTGCGAAGCAGATGTCGAAGCCAAAACGGTAAAAACACCACAGCGTTGGACCATTTTTGGACGTTGAGCTGTCCAAAAACAAACAGATAGATAGACTTAGACAGATAGATAGATAGATAGGTAGGTAGGTAGGTAGGTAGACATAGGCAGATATGTAGACAGATAGATGGATAGACAAATCGATGGACATATAGGTAGATAGACAGATAGATTGATTGATACATAGATAGACGGACAGAAAGATAGACAGATAGATAGACAGAAACAGGAAGATAGACGGATAGATGGACAGAAAGATAGAAAGATATATAGACAGACAAATCGATTGATAGATAGACAGACTGTTTGATGAGCAGATGGATAGATAGATAGATAGATGGATGGATAGATAGATAGATAGATGGACAGAAAAATAGACAGAAAAATAGACAGATAGATGGACAGATAGATGGACAGACAGTTAGATAGACAGGTAGATGGATAGATAGATAGATAGATAGATAGATTGACAGATAGACAGATAGATAGATATAGAGTCAGGTAGACAGAGAGACAGGTAGACAGTAGGCAGATGATAGACAGATAGACAGATACATAGATAGATCGATAGATAGATAGACAGATAGACAGATAGAAAGACAGAAAGACAGACAGACAGACAGATATAAAGAAAGAACAAGGAAAGAAGGAAAGAAGGAAAGATAGATAGAAAGAAAGAAAGAAAGAAAGAAAGTTAGAAAGAAAGAAAGAAAGAGAGTAAGATAGATAGAACGAGAAGGTAGATAGATGGACTGACAGATAGTTTGACAGACTGATAGACAGAAAAAAAAACAGAAAGATAGATAGACAACATGGATGGACAGGCAGATAGGCAGTCAGATAAACGAACAGATAGACAAAAGGAAGATGGATGAATACCTGATTGCATCAAGAAGATCAACAGAATGTGTCAATCAAACATCGACACTCCAACCACCTGTCACTCCGTCATCGACACTCCAACAACTCAACCTTTCCTATAGTGGTCCTATCTTTGAAACTTCCGCCACCGCCTTGTGCGGTACTACTGGTATATAAATTGACAACATATGCAAGTATCCTGCACAAACGGGCATATGCATATCAGCGGCGCATTTTGTAACTTCGTCGCTTACACTGTCTTCATGAACAGTTTTCCACAATTTTCCACAGATGTTGTCCACGACAATTGGGGAAAATGAACATCCCTGAGCAAAAAGCGCACCCAGCTTTTGAACCACAAATTGTTTTGTTGTTCAAAAATCCCAATGCCAAATCTTCGATTTGCAAAGATTCCCGATTCGTGGTCGGAACCCCCTATAGATTGGATCACAATGGCACCAGGTCAAAGTTATCGATTTCGGTTCCAGCTGCTTCGTGGATGACTGTCTCACCAACTATGTGCAGTCACGCTCGTACAGGCAGGGGCCCTCCACAGTGCATGTGATTGACGAAAGTAGCAGGAATAGCCACTTAATTTGGACTTTGCATTTGCCACCCTAGAACTCCAATGAACAGTAGTGGGTACTTATAAGACCCCTTATACATATGTGAGGTTTGCTTTTGAAGTTCTTGTTGTGAACACAGTTCCGCTGCATCTTCAATAATATCGTTAATATCGTTACAATATATTTTCAGTAGCCATTGCGTGTTTTCTATTTCAAACGGAGATTGTGATCAAGTCGATTGAACTCTCGATATTGTGTGTAATGTGGTAAACCCGTGTAAACCCAATAGTAAATCATTCCCAATACTTAGAGGTTTATGATGACACTGGGTTTATTCACCACATTGGTGAAATATAGTCAAATCATGTAGTCGATCTCGTTTGGCAAGTTTGCTTTCGTGCCAACATGCGACTGTTCTAAGTTCGAACCGGACTGTGACCGATAAAAAGAATCCTATTCAGATTCTATGGGGATACCTGTGTTAGTTGTACAGGGATCCTTATTCTTCCCGGTTTCGGGGGTTTAACGGTTACACACCATGTTTTGATGTGGTTTGGTGGTTCAATAAAAAATGGTTTTACAAAAGGTGGGTAGTTCAGGGTGCAATCTCCTGCCACCGCTGAGGGCTCCAGAAGTGATTCTGGGTTTGCCTTACGACCAGAAGATTGACCTTTGGCACGGGATTCTCAGGAGTTTCCATGTCAACTTGTCGACATGGCAGACATTGGCAGACGTTGCAGTTTTGCGTATGTGCTTCTTGGATCAGGTCGTTGGGCTGCATCATTGCTGAGCTTTGGTCAGGCAGTCTCACCAAGGAAAACCATTCGGCAATCAAACATGGTTGGGAGATTCCTATCTGTCAATGGTTTTTGATGGGAAAATGTATCTGTATCCATGGATGATTTTCCAGCAAAGCATGTTTGATTCCACGAGGGTAACAGGCATGCTACTTCCATATTTTAACCAATGGACCATTGAGTTGATGTTGATGATAGCATGGGGAACACCCGTTGATCACACCTTCTTGCGCAGAGCAAAAGGGAAGTTATAGGATCGACGCCAGATGAATCTACCTGAAACTCTAGAGATGGAGCTTCGCTTTGGCAGGCTTCGTTCTCTTCCAGAATGATTCTGTACAGAGTTGCTAGGCTGTCAACGATCGTGTCAACCTTGTGCTCGGGTTGTGACAGAGTCTTTTGTTAGTAGGGGCGAAATAGATGTTTCATGATGTTTCAACAGTCCGAGATCTGGATGCCAGAAGCTTTCACAATTCCTTACAATCGCAGCAATATAGTTTAAGGGGATGGTTGTCCTGGTCCTGGCTGTCTGCATTTATTCATGGATCCAGAGCAAGCTGTCACTGAGGCTTGCTGGCACGCATCATCGGCATCCTCGGGTCTCCTGCCAGCAAAATTGGGAAGGGACAGGGGCCGGGCTGAGAGGCGGGCTCAAGGCCGTCAACAATTCACTGTTGGTCCAGACTACTGATGCCTAGCCATTTTTGGACGCAACTAAACAACAAACTGAACTCTAAGCTGAATCTGGATACCTCCAGCCAAATTTGTCTCCCCTTGATTTCATTTGATTTCACCTGTATTTTCTTCCCATTTTGAGAACTTGGCACCAAAGTTTCCGTAGCGAGGCCTTTTCCTTCCCACATGTTGGCCACGGCCCGCTTCGTGCCACAATACTTCACACAGGAGACCCGTCCTTCGGCATCCGTGAGAGCTCCACCCAAAAGGGTGTGATAGGGGCCTTTCTCCAATGGCTGAGATTTTCCATTAGTTGAAAATGAATGAACATGATAAGAATCTAAATCCAATAGTTGTTTTCCCCTAAGGATTGCAAATTTTGGTGCATACCATGGTAGAATAATTACCCATCCATTTCGACATTGATACCCTGCTGGAAACCAAGACCGAGAATTCAGGCTAGTACTCCAAGACCAATCAGCAGATAGTGGCAGGACGGCCGGCTCTTCCGAGAAATGGATGCTAGCAGCATGTGTGGGAGCCTGGTACAGCACTAGTCTGTAGCATTGTTTGTTTGGTTTCAACATGTTTCGAATATGTTCAAGTATTGGTTGTAGATTGGTTCATCTCGCCCCCTTTTTCGGGACAATTCCCATTTGAAAAATATGACGCTTTGGGGGGTCAAACATGCTGAAACATGTTGAAGCCATCACTCTGATTTGCTTATCAGATAATTATCGATGATTCTTGGTTTCCCACTGATTATTCCAACATGTAGGGAATCTAATGGGAATATATCGTATTTTTTAGACCCCCTTACCCTCTGGTAGTCAGACATGGCAGTGAAATATCCACAATTTAGTTCAATATGTTTTCCCTACAAAAATAGTTCGGGGATGTTCGGGGATATTCCAGCCAACCACGTTTGATTACCAGATGGGAAGTCCTCAACCAGCATGAACCAGCTCCAGTCCTCTCGATCAGGGCCGCAGGTGCCGAGCGGCACATGCAGCTTCTTGTGCCGAAGAGGACCAGCGACAAATGGATATCTGCTAGGACTAAGAGACAAATGGGTGTTTTCTTAAATGGGGGATCCCGAAAATTACGTTTCAATATATTTTCTACATCTGTATACAATGGTCATCCATGACTTGGATGATTTGGGGCACCGGGGTAACCCGCATTATTGGAAACATCCACAATCTACATAAATGTCTCAATATATCTCAATATGACTCTCAATGTTCTCTGTCCCAGACTGGTTTAAGGGAACAAATGCAGGATAAAAACCTTTAAAAAAAACAGCAACTTTTGATAGTTTTCAAACCCTGCTTTCCTGTAGATGTTCCTTGAATCAATCTCCCTAGGAGCTCGCTGCGACAACGCATGCGAACCAACGATGAGGCGAAGATTGGCCGGGGATGGGTCGAAAGTCGAGGCTCTTGGAACAGAGTGGCTGGTAAAGTTTTATAAATCATCCCATGTATTCCAACAAATGATTTGATATTGATTGATGTACTGCGACAAAATACAATGACATACAAACATACATAGCATATCATGATGTACAGCAATTTTCAAACAAATGTGACGTGTATCATAATATGTTAGTGCATTGATTGTAATACATGAATATATATATATATTGATAATATGATACTAGTAGTACCGCACAAGGCGGTGGCGGAAGTTTCAAAAATAGGAAACCTATAGGAGAGGTTGGTTGTTGTGAATCAGGGATGGCAGAGCGAAGCCACTGCTGGAGCGAAAGGTGATTGATCTCT
>Ga0126342_10017096_pt1 | contig 12573 bp, 10 predicted proteins | sample Cyp1metagenome_FD_92528 | JGI IMG/M metagenome (GOLD analysis project Ga0126342, IMG submission 92528) | Coral microbial communities from Lord Howe Island, Old Settlement Bay, Australia - Cyphastrea 1 metagenome | ecosystem: Host-associated > Invertebrates > Cnidaria > Coral ...
TCCTTAACCTCATCATCCTCATCCTCATCCTCATCCTCATCCTCATCCTCATCCTCATCATCCTCGTCATCCTCATCATCCTCCTCCTCATCATCATCATCATCATCACCATCATCATCATCATCATCACCATCATCATCATCATCATCATCTTCATCATCAACATCATCGTCCTTAACCTCATCATCCTCATCCTCATCCTCATCCTCATCCTCATCCTCATCCTCATCATCCTCGTCATCCTCATCATCCTCCTCCTCATCATCATCATCATCATCATCATCCTCATCATCATCATCATCCTCGTCATCCTCATCCTCCTCCTCCTCCTCCTCATCATCATCATCATCATCACCATCATCATCATCATCCTCCTCATCATCATCATCCTCGTCATCCTCATCCTCCTCCTCCTCCTCCTCATCATCATCATCATCACCATCATCATCATCATCAACATTATCATACATATCCCCCCACTCCCCCACACTGTTTGGGGTCCCTTGCCGGGATGAAATTGTTTCAGACCATGGTTTCCAGTATTTTTTGTATCTGTCGATCCATTGGGATCACGCTCAGGATTATTCTGCTGTGGAAGAGACCTGGCTTGAAGTTTCATAATTATCCAAGCTGACCGGGTGCCTATGAAAGAAATGCTGCTGCCAGAAACATTTGACTTCAGTGAACCATGGACTCATCCATTCTCTATTTTCTTCCATCCATGATCCATATCCACTTTCAAAGTATATAACCATGAAAGTGAAATATTTTTTGCCCAGTGATATGGAGCAATCATCTGCAACTAACCCAGACATATAGTGAACCATGTTGATGTTCTGGGTATTCTATGCAGAATTATGCAAATATTTTACGATCGCACACAAACATTAATCCTTATTGAATTAGGTGATAGATGTTAATCCCTTTGATCTATGTTTATATATCTATATCCATACCTGTGTCAGTATATGTATATATATATATATATGTATGTATATGTATATATATACATATATATATATATATGTATGTATATGTATATATATATGTGTATTTATATATGTGTATATATATATGTATATATATATATATATATGTATATGTATGTATACATGTATATATATGTATATATATATATGAATATATATATATGATTATATTTTAATTTATTGATGATGATCTCCCCCACCCATCATGACAGGTGCCTGGCAGCCCTGGGCTGTGCAACATCTCAAAGAGGCCTTGGACATGGGTTCTGCAGCCATGGTGGTGTCAGCCCTGCGGCGCTGCGGGCATCTCGACCTGGCAGAGCATCAAGGTGCCGCGCGGCCGTGCAGCTGGGGCTGGGGGGTTGGGCTCAAAAATGCTGGACAAATGGGTGATTTTTGCTGGAGATCTACGGGAAATAAGATGAAACAATGGGAAACAAGGGGAAACATGTGACAACGATGATAACGATGGGGGGTTGAAGCACGGAGATTCTCATACGGGATAACTTGCAAAGACTACTGAGGCCGCTGTCACTGTGGGGTTTGGTGCAGCCAGCTGCATTTTGTCGTGTTGATTTTTCCAAGCTATGGGGATTTGTGATGGTTTGACATTCTGTCAAGAAAACAGTGTTGCAGTGTTGCAGCAGGAATCCTGCAAGAAGCAGAGCATTTCCTACAGGACGGGTGGCTTTATGCTGAACCCAGGGAGAAACCTCCACCGACACCTTTCAGAGGGCAACCCTTCAGAATATGAAAGAATATGGCAGATAAGGTTCCGTTTCGCACATACGCGTAAAGGTTGGCATAGCTGGGCAGTATGAGTTTGCGGTTAATTAGAGCGAACCACCAGCATCTCTACGGCCAGTAGATAGGTTGGTGGTTTATATTGGTTTGGTTTCCTTCATTTTGTTTTGTTGTATCCCAACAGTATCACCTATCAGTTGTCAGGATGATTTTTTGGGATGGTATCCCAACAGAAGTATCCCAACATAAGTCTACTATGTGTTGTATCCCAACTATTTGTTGTATCCCAACAGTATCACCCAATGTGGCATTGCCATTGCTCAAAGCGCCGACCATTCCGGTACGGAGGAGCAGGAAGTGCTGAGTAACATGGCCCGCTTGGCACAGTAGCCCAGCAGCAGTGATCGGGTGGGCGGTTTCACCAAACGCTAAGGCTTAATTAATGGATCTTACCCACTGGTGAACTAACATAGCTATGGAAAATCACCATTTTTAATGGGTAAATCCACTATAAATGGTCATTTTCCATTGCTATGTTAGTTTACCAGAGGGTTTATACAACCCCATCCAAAGTGGTTGCTGGATGGCGGTTATTTATGCATATTTATGCATTGTTTCCCAACATATCCCCGCTGAAAATAAAAAATCCCGGGGGGTGGCTCGACCAAGCAGTAGTGTAGGGTGGTAAACTCAGCAATACAATGCAACCTCCAACTGCATCCATTTTTGTGGCAACATTGAGGACGCGTATTCTTTATGATGACATTGTCACATTGTCGAAAACATGATGAAAAGAACACACCCATGATTACTCGCATTCATTTGATATACCCCCCGGCAATCAAACGTGGCAATGGAAAATCCCAATTTTCCCATTAAAACATCCATTTATAGACTTTATAGGGGATCTCCCACTGCCACGTTTGATCACCGGAGGGGAGTGTTTTCAAAGAGGTCAAACAGTTCGGTGGAAGGCCCAATTCAAGTAGCCTATTCGCGAGGAATCGCGACCTCGCTGGTCTTCGTGATGCACTAGAGGATGCTGAGCAATTGGGTCTAGTGACTTGGCAGTGGAATAGTGTGGATCCCTTAGTCATGGGTCAATGCCGACTTTTTGTCACCAAAATTAGCAACAATGACATAGGTCAGAAATATGAAAGTCTTTCATGATTTCCCTGAATTTTGGTTTAATCTTGCATCATCCCATCCAACCCAATACAAAAAACCAATCCCGAACCCAAAAAGAATCTGTCATCACAGGCATGTGTGACCCTCCAGCTGAGGATACCCGGCAATTTCAAGAGCTCCTGCATAGTTTTTCTCGGTCTCTTGGTTGGGCTTGGGGAACCGTGCAGAAGGTGGTCGCGGCGACAACACTGGCAACGAAGTTGGAAAAACAAGAAAAACTGATATTGTTCTCGAGACATCACCACCTGAAATTCAAAGGCCCCAGCTTTTTGCTTTCTAGTCCAGATCGGACTTCATTTTTTAAGCCTAGCTTTCCCTCAAGTTTCAGGCAAGTTGATTTGGAGGCCATAGACATTTTTGGATATTTTTCGACCCAGTGGAGCGGATGGAGGAAACAAACGCAAATGATTCCCTCAAAGCCAGCCTGAGCTCGAGGCAAGTAGAGGAGATCCGTGGCAGGCTTCGGAAGATTGAAGAGAGACTGGTTTAAATTTATGTCACCTTAAGTTGCTCCATGTTGCTCCCACAAAACCGATGAAGTCCAAAAATCAAATGGGTTTGGACACATTTGGATTTTAATTCTCTCAAGAGAAATGACACTTTTTGCGGTTCTGTGCTAAATTTTGCTGTCTATGAAGGATGGGGTGAGAATCTGAAGTGGCGAAAGCATGTGGTTATATTAGTTGGGTGGACAGATCAAGTCCCCTCACGGCTTTGCCCCACGAATCCGTGAAGTGATCACCACCAGGGGGCTGTGTCCATTTTTGGACGCCAAAAAAGGTACATGATCACCTTTGAAGCAGTGAAATGCCAGAAGAATGGTACCTGGCCAACGGTGGAGGCCAAATTGTCACAAAGAGGACAGCATGGGATGATGGTATCATTGGAAGATCCAGATTGGCGCCATTTAAGTTGATCATATCGCAGATAGTTTCCGGATATGATTCGGTCATTGGGAAAAGTGGCATAGCTCCCCGTCATTTAGAGAGGCTTCTAAAGGCTTTGAAGGTCTTTAAAGAGTTAGAGTTGAAGAGTTTTTTTTCTTGTCCCAAAGTCAGATGCCAAAAAATATCAAAAAAAACAACCTGGAATGATGTCGGGTAACCGCTCGAGGACTGACGGTCATCCATGAGGTGGCTGAGATTTTGAAAGACTTTCCAGGCCAGTGGACTACTGGACCACTGGACCACTGGACCACTGGACTGGCAGGACTGGCAGTTTTCAGCTTGCCTGGGAGAATCCCCAAATTTATTTTATATAATTTAATGATGCATGAAGTTCTATCAAGTATATAATATAAATTTATGGCATGTGTTGAATGTGTTGAAGATGCTGCTAGAGCTTCCTCTAAGTCTGATTTGTTCACGACAGCTCTGCCGATTTTTTCTCCAGGTTTGCCGGTGCGAATCGAGGGCTTCAGCAACGACAGCAACTGCATTCGAGGCAAGGCCCTGTCCCAGCCGCGAGCGCAGCTGGTGAAGGACTGCCTGCTGAAAAGTGGCTGTACGAAGCTTGGCTCTGGCGGCGACTTTCCCAAAGGGCGCTGGAGATGAGTGGAGATGAGCGGGGGGATTGTATGGGATCGTGGCATATTGTGGTTTGATAGGAAAACTATGGAAAACTCATCTACTTTGACACTTGTGATTTGACAGGGGATTATGTAGTCAGCTTCGGGAAAAAATGCTCTGGAGAGATGTGGACAGCATTGGAGAGCTTTGATGATTGGCAACGGATTTGCAACTGGTGGTTTTTAATTTATGTCCGAACAATCCAGCTGGATCCAGCTGGGCCCTCTGAGGAATTGGATGACCATTGTGGCATGGGGCATTGGGCATGAGATGAAGACACCTGTTGCAAGGGTGGCTGCAGTGCCAGGGCAGGGTGAAAAAGATCAGGGGACCCCAACTGCAAGAGGACTCCCAGCATCTCCCATCGCATTCAAGGCCTTTTGTGGCCGCAAGATGGCGAAAGAGTTTTTGGGGCCTGTTTTCCAAGTTGAATCTTTTCCTGAGCAATCAAGAAGGATATTTTATCAGCTGCATTATTTTTCGGGCCTAACCCGGCTTGCATCATGCCATCGGGCCATTTCTCCGAGGAAGAAAGTGGTGAGGATTGTGCCCCAAGTCAATTTGGATGACGAAGACTGCGACTCTACCCTCTTACAACTTCTCCGAGAGAGTTTTGACCGAAATCAGGAGCCAAAGATTGGCTCTGGGTCAGTCTCAAACGAGATGGTGATGGAGAGAGAGCAAAAGGACAATGTACATAGCCAAGAGACAGAGAAAGCTGCTGTCTCCCAAGTTTCAATGCCAAGCAGAGCCAGTGCTCTGCGGAAAGGTAGCGCCAGCTCTGGATTTTTGGAGTGCTGGTGAATTTTCTGCCAAAGCCGAAACCTGGTTTGATGGCTGAATCGCAAGGGGTTCAAAAACAAAACCTTCAAAACGCTTGGACCTCCCGGGTTTCCTGTTTCATCCTGTTCCCTTCGCACCAAATTTGGTTCCTGTTTGGGCAAAGGCATGCGGCAAGGCCATCGCGTGGCAAAGCGCCTTGGTGCTCTGCGGACAGGGCCTGCACGACGCATCTCGGCTCGGCCATAGTAGATGAGGCTACAAACATCATCCACCATTTAGGTTGATGATTTTCCCACTGAAATCTCCATTTATAATCATTTATATTCATTTATATCCATTTCTTACGATTTATAGATGATTTTCCCATTCAAACATCCCTTCATCCCTTTAGTTCAGGTATTTTCCAGATAGCCATGATGCCACCGGAGGGTAGCTGACAGTAGCTGAGGCCATTGCGTACAACGCTGCCATCAGCGCATGTGGGGATGCTACGCAGTGGCCCTGGGCACTTCATTTCTTCCAGGCGGTAGATGGGCACTGCTAGGCGTTTTGAGTTTAGGCGTTTTGGGTTGATGAGAGGTGGGGTAGATCGCAAATCATTCATGAAGAAAACATAAGAAAACCAAACATATGATTGTTGCATGATATTTAACGTGTTTGTGATATCTTATTCTGAAATTCTTGCAGCTCCTAATCCAAACTTGGAGACTTCTTGGAAAAGAGGTGGGTCGGTTGGTGGTAAACTGCTGCTCCCCCACAAGGCGAGTGCCTCATCTTCCATTGAATCCATTGGTGCATTTCTTGGTTTGAATTAAAATTAGAAGCCTGGCTGCTTACAATAAACATCAATAAAGTCAATAAACACAGTAGTATAAGATATAGATGGATAGATAGGGAGAGAGAGATAGATAGATTAGATAGATAGATAGATAGATAGATAGATAGATAGATAGAGATATAGATAGATTAGATAGATAGATAGATAGATAGATAGATAGATAGATAGATAGATAGATAGATAGATAGATAGATAGATAGATAGATAGATAGATTAGATAGATAGATAGATAGATAGATAAGATAAGATAAGATAAGATGAATAGATAGATAGATAGATAGATAGAGAGAGAGATAGATAGATAGATAGATAGATAGATAAATGCTAGCTAGCTGGATAAATGGATAGACAGATGGACACATGGATAGATGGATAGAGATACACACAGATAGACCCACACATATATAATTATATATATGTATATATATATACACAGAAAGAGAGAGAGAGAGAGAGAGAAGGATTTATTAATAGTTTTTACATACGCATACAGATACCACTCCAATTTATGTGGCTGGCACCATGGATTTTTGGGCTCTGCAACGATTGCCCACCTCCGCAGGAGATGGGGCAGAAGCAGCTGCAGCGCAGCCAGATATCGTTCAATGCGGGCGGCCGCAGGGGCTGTATTTTTTGGGACACGTGTTGTACGCTATCAACAACTATAATCCCATTGTCACATCATATTGTCGCATTATGATGTGAATATATATATATCAAATCAATGCAAATGACAAGGCCGGCCAGTTCCAACAAATGGGGGCCCAAGCAGTTGATCAGTTTTCATGAAATATAGTTCAACATTCAGCAGAAAAAATCTTGGCCAAGCCCAGGCTGCAGTGAGTGCTGTGGAATGGCCAACGGCCTTGGAGATTTGCCAGATGATGCACTACAGCAGCCTGCCATGTGAAGTCACAGGATCACTGGACATTTCTACGATTTTCTACTGGCACTTTGCACGCTAGCTAGTGCATGAAGTAGCTAGATTCTAGATCATCACTGTGCATTATGTATACAGGACGTTTCATTATGTTATATTATTTTATACTATATGATCTGAATATGATATATGTGATTTGCCTGGATCGATCCACAATTTGCGTAGCACAGTACATACATTTGTATACAAGATACAAGATGCATCATAGAATAACAATCACATGGTGAATAATATATATATATATACATAGAATATGCATCCACTACGCTACGCTACACTACACACTACCCTGCACCCATACTTACGCCTACAACTACAGCTATAACTACACTACACAAGAGATAAATAGATAGATAGATAGATAGATAGATAGACAGACAGATAGATAGATAGATAGATAGACAGATAGATATATAGATAGACAGATAGATCGACGGAGGGAGAGATAGAGAGAGACAGAGAGAAGGTGACGGAGAGAGTTAGAGAGAGAGAGAGAGAGAGAGAGAGACAGAGAGAGACTCAGAGCCTCAACCGCTTTTCGATCTGCCAGTGGGTTCCCTCTGCCATCCACGCATCACAACAACTCACTTCTCCTATAGTTTCCTATCTTTGAAACTTCGGCCGCCGCCTTGTGCGGCACTACTGGAATATAGAGAGGTATAGACATAGAAAATGCATACTTGATGTTATATTATGCATACATACATACAAATAACATACACATTATTATCTTATATTATCTTATCATATATTGTTTTATGTATATGACATATATTTGTTGTGGATGTTTGCAGTTAAAATTGTTTGCAAATCTCTGTTGTATAATGTTTGAATTTTTGTGCTCAGGCCTCATACCTCCAGTCGCCTTGCGGCATTTTGGTGCAGCAAACAGTGTCCGGCAAAGAGTTCCGGCATGTTGGTTACCCTCTGGTAAACTAACATAACTATGGAAAATCACCATGTTTAATGGGAAAATCCACTATAAATGGCCATTTTCAATAGCTATGTTAAATTACCAGAGGGTACCTGGTTCTATCTTCACTTGTTCTTCTAATTATCATGTTGATCACCGAACCATATTTCAGCTGATAGTTGGTTCAGTTGATAGTTTCATAGTGAAATCTGCCATGTCTGTCAACCCTGGAACCCCCAAAGGACCTATTATTTTTTGTTTTGATGGGTTGACACCACTAACCAGCTGGGTGATCCTTGATGCTTTGGAGGATGTGATGACCTTCAACTCGATACTCCAGAGCTGTGCCGTGGCTATGACTCTTGGCAGGGCTGGGGATCGGCTGGGGAAAACCGTTCTTCTGTGGATGATTGACCGATGCAAAAAGAGGATGTGATGCCAAAAAGGGGATGTGGATGTACGGCGGGTGGTTCTACCAGAAGGTTCGCCAGTTGATGCCCCAGAAAGAGTCGTCGCATCCAGAAAGTACCCAGGCAATGGTCACTGGCCCAAGATGTGCTCGAGCAGATGAGACAGTGCCAGGTGACTGGCAACATCATCACCAAGGCAAAGTGTTTGATTTCAACATGATTTACCCTTGGGTAAGCTAACATAGATGTGGAAAACCCATGAAAACCCATCGTTTCCCCAGGAAACAGTCTACAAATGGGGGATTTTCCACATGTATGTTAGTTTACCCTAGGGAAACCGTACCAAAACGTTCCAACCATTGAAGAACTTCAGCCGATGAGTTTGGTGATGTCTTAGACTCACTGCTTTGTCGATCCACAGTCTAACGGGTATTCAACCAGCCCCCGCAAAGGTGACCGTCCCATGATAAATGATGATAAATGGTCAATAAACCCTGAATAAACCCAAAGATTGTTGGGGGGTCACGCGGCTGGGGTGCTTTGAAGCCCCATAGAGTCCCCTCATTGGTTGAGCCTGTTGGCGGCGCAGAATCTCCGGTCAGGCCATGGTGTCCAAATTGGGGCTCAGCAGGTTGGGATCTGAGGGAACCTGATGCATCTTGATGCATCTTGATGCCGCGTGGCGCGACGTCCCTGGGGTGTCTTTGCTTGTCACTGAACCTGATACCCTCTGGTAATTTAACGTAGCTATTGAAAATCACCATTTATAGTGGATTTTCCCATGAAGAATGGTGATATTCCATAGCTATGTTAAATTACCAGAGGGTAGTTGTTCTTATTTGGGATGGACATGACTGGTACTAGAGCCCGTCGCCGCGAGCCTTTCTCTTGGTGGTACAGATTTGCCGCAATGGACAGACTTGGGACAGGTCTGTTTGCTTCGGTCTCCTTCGGAGGCCTTGAATGGTGACCCACCGCGCTAAGGTCCCTTCGAGGGTGGCCACTGGATGGGCTGGTGCTGGCGGTTGCATCTGGGTGGCTGTGGCAGCAGGTGGCTCCACATGGCTCCACCATTGTCGAATTTGGTCAAACGGAATACCCTCTGGTAAATTAACATAGCTATGGAAAATCACCATTTTTCATGGGAAAATCCACTATAAATCACCATTTTCAATAGCTATGTTAAATTACCAGAGGGTACCCCCTTTGCATCCCTTTGCATTATTTCTTTGGGCCATGGCCAATGGATGTCCACGTTTTGGACGGTGCATTTGCTCCAGGCAGGTGAAGTAGATTTTCTGCGGTTCCCGGGCATCATGATGTATACTTGTCGGCTTTCTCCCCTGGCAGTTCCAAGGCGGAGTGTGCCATTTGGTGCCCTCCCCAGCCGATGCATTTGAGTGACAAGCTGGAAAGGACTCTCTCACGAATCCAGATGAAGCATGATGAAGCTTGATGAAGCCATCTGAAACCAATGAGAATAATGTGGTATCATGTGGTAAACCCAATGATAGACTGATAGACCTTCCCCATCCTTATCCAATATCACCATAAATGGGTGGCATAAACCGTCCCCAAGTGATAGGTTTATCGCATTGGGTTTGCCACATTAGAGAAACATGCGGGGGGAAATTGCAACGCATCCCTTGAGTGGGATGATCCTGCGGGATGATTGATATTTTACACATTTTTACAGGAGATCAAGGTGGGTATAGCCAGCAACGAGATTCAACTCTCGTTATCCCATGTTATCCAATAATTGATCATGGTGACCTTTTTTGCATTATTCTGCTTCGCGGCATTTGTGGGTCAAGTCGGTATGCCACCACTTGTGGCTGGCCCGGGCGCACGGGGCGCGGAGAGGTAGGGGGGGTCGACAGGTGTTGCAATGACGCCGCCGCAGGAAGACCACTACCAAGCAGCTGGACGAAGGTCAACATGTGCTTGGTGGGTTCAGAACATGTGAGAATAACATGGAAGTATATAACATACGTGTCATACGTGTGTATGTCCGTCATTTTTTGCTTATATTGTATAATTACATGTATGATGTTTATGTGTTGGAGGACGAGGCAGCTATTCTATCTTAGTTTATGCTATCCTATCCTATCCTATCCTATCCTATCCTATGCTTATCTATATATCCATTCTTGAGCCTATATAATTTTAAAATCTGTTCTCATCCGTATCCATTATTATGCACTATTGAATCCATTCTTATCCATTCGTTTCCATTCTTATCCATTCTTATCTATTTATATAAATATATCTATTAATCTATCGAATCTACCCAATCTACCTAATCTATCGAATCTATTTAATCCATCTAATCTATCTATACAATTAATCTGTTCAATCTATCTATATAATCTATCTAGTCTATCCAATCTGTCTAGTCTATCCAATCGATCTAATCGATCAAATTGATCTAATCGATCTAATCGATCTACTGTATATCTTATCTAGCCTATCTTTCCTATCTTATACAATCTTATGCATACCATTTTATATTGCACGCTAATTTATAGTCCAGACGGACTGGTGTGACAGTGATGGCTTCGAGATGCTCAGGTTCTTGGCGTTGACTGCAATGCCTCCGACAGCGACCTGACCAAAGCCTACAAGAAGCTGGCGCTGAAGTATCACCCAGACAAGTCAGACCAGCAGGTGGGCTGAAGGTGGTGGATGGTGATGGTGACCTGGTGGCTGATTTTCGATGGGGGAGTTGCATTGGCACGGGTCATGATTGGGTTGCTGAACTTGAGACACCTGATGATTACAATGATTGGGGTCCCGATCTTGATCCCGAAAAGCACAAAGACCCAGCAACAACAGGACAATTCCTCTGGTGAAACCTTCAAGAGAATCACTGAGGCCTGGGTTGAGACCAAACGGAGCCCATGCACAGAAAATTGACGGACATTGAGCATTTCTTTGGGGCTCCATGTTACGAGTTTGCAATGATGTTGGACATGTTGGACGGCAATTTGAGAGCAGGTCCGTAAAGATCCTATATCAAGTAAAAAGGTCAGGGATGATCTCAATCGCAATGTGGATTCTTTGATCTCCTTTTTGTCCCACTTTTCAGCACCAATAGGGCAATAGAGGGAAATCTACAGCACCAAGCCTTTGGAAGAGAAAGTCGTTGCAGATCCGCGCAGGCTTACAATGTCCTGCACGATCCGGAACAGCGGAAGTGCTACGATGACCAGAGGGATGCGAGGGCTTTCCATCAAGGAGGGGGTTCAAAGTCAGGACTGTCAAATATAGTTAGCACTACAGTCAGGGATCAAAATTGTAGCGGTTTGTTGGGTGTTGCCTTCATGCCGTTGGCCGAAGCTCTGCAGTGGTCGTCGCAATTGTGGCTGCACCTGTGGGATTTGCAATGATGTTTTGAGTGGTTTAAACGTTTTTTGAGTGTCACATCATGTCACTGCATTTCTGTTGGGTCCTTGGATGGTCATACTATGTCATACTATTTTTTATTTGGTGATTTGTTCACGCATATCTTGCTTACAGCAGGAAATGTCATAGTAGGGGATAACAACGAAATAATGGACAGAACAAACAAATGTTTTTTTATTGTTGGTTAAATGATATGGAAAAATGCGAAAATAGTAGGGACATAATAGGATAGGGAAACAGTAGGGAACACATAGGGAAATAATTAATAGGGACAATAGGGAAGTGATAGGGAAACAATCGAGACATGTTAAGGACAGAATTATGAAATAATATGGAATGAACGGGGAAACTCTTGGAAACCTAGTGATCATCCCAGTATCAGTAGAAGCAAATGCAAATGGAATCAATTGTCTCATTGTCAATTCTATAATATTCTATATATATACACTGAATACTTTGTTAATGGTCAATGGGATCAATCAATTGTCAATGGAACCATTATTGGAAACTAATTATGAATGGAATCGATGGACACCAATTATATATAATTATATTATATACTGGGGTGCATTTAAGAAAGTCAAATAATCACTGTAATTTTTGGGAAATGGTTTCTTTTATTTATTATTGTGAGCCATATCAAAATAGGTAGATGAGTCAGTGGGCAGTGGGAACCACAAATGAGTGGGCATTGACGCATCCTTATAAGAATGGACCCAACATACGTGAAACATGCAGTACAAGTACATATGATATGTATGCAAACACAACGCACACAGTCGACTAAAGAAAAAA
>Ga0126342_10017097_pt1 | contig 12573 bp, 15 predicted proteins | sample Cyp1metagenome_FD_92528 | JGI IMG/M metagenome (GOLD analysis project Ga0126342, IMG submission 92528) | Coral microbial communities from Lord Howe Island, Old Settlement Bay, Australia - Cyphastrea 1 metagenome | ecosystem: Host-associated > Invertebrates > Cnidaria > Coral ...
ATAATATATGATAATATATGATAATATATGATAATATATGATAATATATGATAATATATGATAATATATGATAATATATGATAATATATGATAATATATGATAATATATGATAATATATGCTAATATATGCTAATATATGATAATATATGATAATATATGATAATATATGATAATATATGATAATATGTGATAATATGTGATAATATGTGATAATATGTGATACTATCTGATAATATATGATAATATATGATGATGTATGATGATGTATGATGATGTATGATGATGTATGATAGTATATATATGTATATATATATATATACATACATATACTGTGTATATGTAATGATTGATTTGATTGTTGATTGATTTGAGTGATTTGATTGATTTGATTGATTGGCTAACCGATGTCTCCATCTCTTGTTTTTTGCGAGTCATCCATCTCAGGTTTGACAAGATGGATGAGAATGCCAGAGCGATCCTTCACGAGTCTTGACTCAATCAAAGGTCAAATTCGATGGACTTGTCATGACCGCCATGGCCCAGCATTCCTAGCTACCTCAGTCTGGGATCAGGATTTTTTTCAGCTATGACTGTGATGGTTTGGGCTGGGGGTGGTTGAATTGAGCTGTGACTTTGCTTGAAGTGATGACACACCCTCCCGGACGTCTTCACTTTTGTCCTCAAATATCTCAGCCAAGAAAGTGTCTGTTTTTTTTTGTTTCCTGCACATGTCCTGATAAACGCCGCTTTGTTGGTTGTCTTAGCATTATTTTTGGGCGGTTTTGTAGTGCTCAACCCCTAGCTAAAGGTGAAGACTCTCCCCCCAAAACTGTATGTATGTATATATATATATTATATACATATACATATTATACATATCCAAAAATTGAATGGTTTCCCTCAAGAAAATGGGTGTTTTTGATGGTTCCAGGTCCTGCATATGCGAGGATTCCTCTCAGGGAACCTAAAATCAGGGGATTCCAAAAAATCAAAACGCCGAGGAAGTTATGGAGCAGCAGACCGTGAGCGTCGCGATGCCTGGCTTAACTTTGTTTTTTGGATAATATCCCTAAACTATTGGGATTATGTTTTTTGTTGGATGATATTCCAAAATTTTGGGAACGTGATTATTTGGTGAACATATATTACTATTTGGGAAATTATTGTGATAAAAATATGTGAAACAAAATCACATCTTCATGTTGTTTTTTGAGAAACCAGCAAATACGATTACTACAGTATTCAAACATGGCAAAGTCATGCAAAGTCGGTGAAGCAGGAGGAATTTTCGGTGCGTACAATAGGATACATGGCCAAATCGTGAAGATCTGCAGGGATCTTTTTCCCAGTGACTGGCTGCAGGAAATCGGGCATTGTGTGCTCTTTGAATGCCCGCACCGCGATTTTGGCGTCGGCCAACCCAGCGGACTCCTGCTACAACCCCAAGCTCTCCGCGCCTCAGCTGAAATCGGCCGTTCTGCTGCGGATATGACAAATCCTTCAATCAGAATACAAAAGATATCTGGGTCAATTATAACGACCTCACTGTCCTCCCTCACTGGAATCATGGTTAATAAGGGAAATCATCCCCAAATGGCCGAACTATTCAGGTTAGTGAATTATTATAATTTACCCAGAAATATAGACTATAGACAAAACAAACACAAAACAACATATAAAAGAGAAACCACTAATAGTTAAAATATGTTAAAATGATAAATGTGTCTACCCTTGGGAACTTGAAAAATTCTCCTAATATTGCTGGGCCTTTGGTGGTGCAAATCCATGCCAGGTGGTGGAGAACATCAAGTTGCCGAAGCTTTGGCAGCAGCAAATCCCATCCATTGGGCTTTTCTTTGGTTTAAACATCCTGAAATAAGGACGAACTAGACATAACTAGACTAGAATTCTACCTTCTAAAGAGCCCCAACATGAAATCATTCATGAATGGATCCATCAATCAACCATAAACTAGGCTACGGCACTACTTGCGACCCCTTCGCAAACGCACCTCTTTTTTCATCTTTTTTCCAGGCCTTCGCGACATACGACAGAAAAAAACGTGGCCCTCGTAAGGCTGGAGAATCATTGTGTGTTATTATTATTATTATTTTGCAAGGTATTTTGGAGTTTGGCCTTATGATATCTTATGATAAAGAGTCTGCTGAAACTACATGAAACTACGTAACGTTGGTGGCACAGAATTCAATGGCCCGCCCTCTGTTATGAACTTCACCCCTTTCTTCAAGCCTCTCATGTTCCCGCGCCGGCGCTTAGGAGCCAGTTGACAACACACAATTTTGTGGGTTGGGGCAAATCTGGAAAGCTGAAAACATATATTGAAATGATCATGTTGGCTATAGATATATGGCCATAGATATAGCCATAGATATAGCCTGCTGAGGAAAAACTTGATGACCAGATTCGACCTGATTTGGTTGATGCTGGACAGACGCAACCGTGACACCGATCACAGGCAGGGGCCCTGCCACCAGTTGATGGATAGATGATTGATGGTCTATGGTGGAGCCAACAAAGACGACCAGGAAAAAAATCAGTTGATGATTGATGGAAGTTTTCATGGTCAATTGTTGGTAGAGTCATGTGGAGCCAACATAGTTGGCAGTTGCTGAAAGAGATGAAAGTTCCAAAGGAATCCAATGCCTCAGGTCACGACCATCAGATGATAATTCGGAGTGGGGGAATCATTCTCAAACACTCCCAAATCCCCAAAGTTATTCTTATGAATCATTGAATCATTTTCAAATCTCAGTCATTCCAATTATTCTATAATCTCTATTCTACTTTTCAGGTCATTTTTATTCCAACTGTCAGGTGAATTATTACTAGATGTTTATTAAATATCATCAAATGGCAGTGTGTCAAAACCAATAGTACCCCTGTAGTTCACATCAAAATAGCTGGGATTTATGGATGTTCATCCCCCTAAAAATGGTATTAATAGGTATTGATCCATACCCAAATAATTTCTATTCCAAATCAGCCATTTCAGCCATTTCAGCCACTTCCACCGTCCAGGCTGGCCATGCACTTGCTCTCCATGTACTCCGAGGGTGGGCAGAAGATCAAAGTGGAGCCGGAGGTCGGGGATGTCGATGGACGTGCGATTTCAATATGTAGACTTTAAAGGACATGATCAACCTATTGTGATATAGTACATAATTACTATTTGATACTATATGATCATACACTTCATACTATATTGATAGTCTTTAGTTCACAACCTATGCTTAACATTTTAAGCACAGGATCATACATTTAAAGACTACATCAAACTATAGTCATATGAAGATGACTGATAAATGCGGCATGGGTCCGATGCAGTTTCCATGCAGACAAGCATTCGCACAAGAAAAAGGAATATTGTCTTCTGAAAATGAAAATAAACTATTTTGTTGGTTCCATTCACAGATCTTATGATTGGAATATGCTGGAATTATACATAATATACTTATCATTTTATTATATCAATTATATCCCAAAATAAGCGTAGTTATGGGGACTATAGACAATTGACATAAATATTACATCCCCTACTGTTGATGGTCCCCAACTTCATGCTCACAGGTGGACGCGGAGACCTTCCGACGCTATGTGCCTTGCATGCCTTGCTGACTGGTTGTGGGATGAACTTTTTGACTGGATCCATGGGGATATCTTAGGGAAACTGTTTGGGGATATCCGAAACATGGATATCCATCATTGAAGTATGGATCAATAACTGTTGGGGATATTTGATTCCCAAGTCTGTTCCAGAGGATATCTTGGGGAATATTGAAACTGAATACCTTTGGGTAATCAAATCTGGCTTACTGGAAACTCTTCCATTTAGTTCAATGGTTTTCCCACTCATGTTTGAGGTCATCGGTAGGGTTTGGGGGTTGAACATGGCTTGAGTAGATCCGTCACCCCATAGGCCATTAGTTTGGGGATATTCATAACACCAGAAATCGTGAATTTTAATGGCTAACAAAGTGTTTGGACATGTTTTGACCATGGCACATACATTTGGGTAAGGCCCTTGCTTTAGAACGCGGAGCGGACCATCGCTTTTGAACGCGGAAAATGATTCAACGTCAGTTCCCCAATGACACTAGTTGGATACAAGCACCACTACCAAACCCTCCCCCCAAATAAACCTTAATGGCTAGTTGAGCACAAGATCTCCCAAGACCAGGAAGAGACTAGTAGTAGCTACTAGAGTGGAATGAGCCGTTTCAACCCGTTGTCGGAAAGCTTGCATGATGATGTAAGTAGAATGATCCCGCCCCACATTTGTAGATGAGTTTTCCATTATATCCCAATCTATAGATGTTTCTCCTATTATAAATCTCCATCTATCCCAAATTTATCTCCTAATGTATCGCGAATTTATCTCCATTTATAGATGGTTCTCCCAATTTGGGGATGGATTACCATTGCTTTACCACCATTCTTCATATTCATGATATCCCCATGGAAAAATCCTGACATTCACCATAAATCCATGAGTTCCCCCCATATTTGTCCCTACTTTAGGATGCAAAATGATAGTCATAGAATTGGATGATGGGAAAAAAAAACGGAAACCATAGGAAACCCCTATTCCTGGATGGTAAAAACATGTAAAAACCCATGGTTTTCCGGTGAAGATGTTCCCTTCAACCCATCCATGGAGATAGAAATCAGGTGACCTTCGCCCGGCAGTGGATCTTCCCGGTGATCTCCGACGAGGCGGCGCAGGTCCTCAGTGCTAGTGGCTCGGTCCATAGTCAGATACTATTTAACTACCCTCTGGTAAACTAACATAGCTATTTCCTAGGGAAACCATGGGGTTTTCCACATCTGACATCTGACCATAGGTTTAACCCATAGGCGACATACCCTCTGGTAAACTAACATAGCTATTGAACATGGCCATAGAAATAGTGAGTTTTCCCATTAGAAATGGTGATGTTCCATAGTTATGTTAGTTTACCAGAGGGTATGAACTATAAATAACTGGTTGGTGGTTTCAAAAATTTTCCACATTTTTCCACAAAAAGATGGGAATAATACTCCCATTTGACGAATATATTTTTCAGAGGGGTTGAAACCACCAACCAGATATATATATATATATTACATGTACCCTCTGGTTATTTAACATAGCCATGGGAAATGGCCCATTTATAGATGGTTTACCTAGCTATAAAATGGTGATTTTCCATGGCTATGTTAAATAACCAGATGGTATATACAATTTATATATATATACACACAATCTATGGGATGTATATGAATGTATGGTATATAGCTATGGAAGGTCCGCTATGGAATACTTATACATACTATATATGGAATATATACAACTATAAGGGGGTTCAACAATACCTATGATTATATGGTGGATATTCAATGGGGATGTGGCTGATTAACCTTAAATGGCCCACTAAAATGGGGTATAATTATTTAAAAAAAGGGATCTTGAACTTGATGTTGGTAAGTTGGGGATATGGGTGGTTTCTTAAGCCCCAAGTCACCATGGGTTTCAGGTTTAAGTCACTTGGATGTTTTGGGGGTACCCCCATGACTTACGAGACCTCCATACATTTCAAGCAACGTGAAAGATGTGAAACCACCAGATGCGCAAATCCATGTGAAACCTGTCGAGGTTATATGGATTTGCGCAATCAGGGCTCCCGGGAAGTGACCCTTGGATGCACCACATTGAAATGTTTTGGAAACATCCTGCCATCAGGGAAACCGATTGCATGATCAGATTCAGCCTAGAAAGGAGGATGAAAAACCAACAACAAGCTGAGGTGTTTGTCAACACTTGACAAGAACCAACACCCCACTTCCATGCATCACACTTGTCAGTGACTTTCCACGATGTTTTTTTACATGTTCTCCTGCATCACTGGGATGATCATCCTGCTGTCTGAAGCAATCTCGGCCCTTCCCATCCAAAAAAGCTGAGCTGCCTAGTTTTTTTTTGGATCATCATCCGCCATGAGTGACTTGCGTCTCGTTGGTGCCCTATGCCTCAGCATTCCTTCGACCCAGCTCCTAGCCAAGTTCGGTGACAAGTTGCAGGCAGCCCCGGCCATCCGCCAGCCAGCAGTGAATTGTGCTGGCATCCCTGTGGCCAGAGACAACCAGAATTTGCTCGGAAACCCTACCGCTGCTGATGGTAGAGCCAGACAGCAATGAGCCGAAACAGCGGAAGTGCCACAGAGACAGCCGTGTGACACAAACAGTTTTTTTCCAGTTTATGCCCTGTTCAAACCTGGACCATTCCACATTTTCCAGTGACTTTCCCGTGAAGAACGGGAACTCTTGCCTGGTTTGATGGGTACAACTGGAATAACTGTTGCCAAGCTTGGTTGTGCCGGGAAATCCCTGTGCCCAGAGTTACACTACAGATGGGCTGGCATAGATTGTTTTGATGTGGGTTTGCACAGAAAGTGGGGTATTGGCGCTCAAGTTATGGCCGTGGGAAGATTGGAACGTGATGAACATGATCAACCAATAATATGAACATTATGAACCACTGGCTTTTGGGAGCAACCCATGTCGAGTACTCTCAACTATTCCTGTGGAAATTATATAGAATGATGGGGATGGGTCAACATCTATTTTACAAGGGGATATTTTTATTCGAACATGTTCTCTCTGTTTTTTGCAAGGGTTCACCCTTGGCACATCCCATTCGCCTTCTTTTGGTTTAGTGTGGAGCAAACATGACTCCACCAAGCTGCACTCACAGATGCACCCTGCTCGGGACTTGAAGCATGTCCAAACCAACAGCAACTGTTCAATGCTTGCCATCAAAAGTAAAGGAACTGGGCATCGTTTTTCAAACAAAAATAACAATGATTTGCAGTGAGTGTTTCGATCCAGAAGAGCATGTCACTGAGATATTGAGATGTTCCAAGTTGGCCGGGACAGGAAACAGCTGAGCTGTGATTTTAAGGAGGAAACCATGCCAGTGGCCACTAGCAGAGACGCTTGTATGCGACATTTTGCGACTAGCTCCATTCCAAAGAGTTTGACTTGAAACGTTGTGTTTGTCTCCATATCATGTTGTAACTGGAAGGTGTGTCTGTCTGTGCATGCGGACATGTATATACACTGTATATATATATATATAATTATATATATTATACACAGAGTATATTACATTATATATATAAGTGCATATACACATACATACACGCATGCGTAATGCATAAGAACGTGCAGTGGATGAGCATGAACATATGTAAATGTGCATGTTTGCGTATGTTTGATTATCTCATAGCATCTCACAACACACAGTGTTTTCTGTATGCTAGCTCACGGGTATCCGGTGGTGTTTTCCAAAGTATAGACAGTTCATTGTGTTTCTCCAGCTGACACTGGCAATCAAACCTGGCAGTAGACCGTTCCACCGTTCCACATTTTCCGAATGACTGGAACTTTCTGGAATAACTGTTGCCAAGCCCAGTCGTACCCTGAAATCCTTATTCCCAGGATTTCCCAGGATTACACTACAGATGGGCTGGCATAGATTGTTTTGATCTGGCTTTGCACAGAAAGTGGGGTATTGGCGCTCAAGTTATGGCCGTGGGAACATTGGAACGTGATGAACATGATCAACCAATAATATTAACATTATGAACCACTGGTTTTTGATGGTTTTTGGGAGCAACCCATGTCGAGTACTCTCAACTATTCCTGTGGAAGTTATGTAGAATCATGGGGATGTGTCAACATCTATTTTACAAGGGGATATTTTTATTCGAACATGTTCTCTCTGTTTTTTGCAAGGGTTCAACCTTGGCACATCCCATTAGCCTTCTTTTAGTTTAGTGTGAAGCAAACATGACTTTACCAAGCTGCACTCACAGATGCACCCTGCTCGGGACTTGAAGCATGTCCAAACCAACAGCAACTGTTCAATGCTTGCCATCAAAAGTAAAGGAACTGGGCATCGGTTTTCGAAGACAATCACCAGGATTTGCACCTGTTCAATGCCTGGACTGAAGGATCACTGCGACCCCGCGAATTCTGGAGTCCCTGATTCGAATCTCGGAGTCTTTGGCACCTCGCTGATCCTGCGAATTATGGGTCGAGAGAGGGAGGTTGGTACATGTTAGTGCACGGCTAATAATGGTAATTGGTGGTAATCAATGGTGATTAATTCATTGATTAATGGTGATTAATGGTGATTAATAGCTAACAATGGTGACTAATGGTGATTAATGGTGATTAAGGGTGATTATCTATGATTACATAAAAATTGGGATACTGATGGTGTATAATATATATATATTGTATATAGTTTACCCATGGGTAACACATCAGAAAGTTGTTTTATATTAGGGGGAAGGCATTACTCGTACTGCAGTGCTCAGATGATAAAATAGATGCCTTTAATGGTTGCTATCAGTGGGATTAAACAAAAGCGTGTGTGTCTTCCAGCGTATCATGGGGATTCTGGAAACGAGCATGTACAGCCTATCATATCATCATATCCAATTTTTGAAAGAGGATAACCATCAGGATATCTCCGAAAAAAATGCTTCAAAAGCAATGATTTTACGACGTGGGGAAGAACGGGTCTGACGTCCCACAATATGTTGGCATGTGCTGCATGTTGGTTTGCTTCATCCATGGATGTACTGTATCGCTTCGCGTTCTTTTTTTACAATCCCAAGTTTGAAAGTTGGAGAAGACATCACAACTGGCGTCAACAACTGGCCATGAAGACATCCCAACTGTTTCGCCAGCAACGCTTGGGACGGGACCCGAGGCAAAGATGGAGCTTCGTGAGACGGTCTTGGCATCCGATGTGAATGAGGACGGATTCTCCCATGAAACCTTCCCGTGTGCCGTAGATCAATCCATTCATGGAGCTATCGTCATGTTCAATAGATATCCATATAGTGCAAAGATGATTCAAATTCCATAAAGATTGACATACATAGTATATATACATATGTATATATATATAATTAGATGTATGTATACATTATACCAATATGTATATATATATATATGTGTATACATTTTACCATATGTCATCATAGATCCATGCCTTATCTACACATATGTCGCCCTGAGGCCGTTCGACTGCTGAAGGCTGCCACCTATGCTGCTGCAGTGGATCCTGAGACAGGAGCCGTTGAAGCCGCAACGATCCTACCCGCTGATGCTGTGTCGTATGGGTCTTATGATGGGTAACCATTGGGAGTACCCTCTGGTAAACTAACATAGCTATGGAAAATCACCATGCTATTAATGGGAAAACTCACTATTTCTATGGCCATTTTCAGTAGCTATGTTAAATTACCAGAGGGTATCCATTTTTAATGGGTAAATCAACTACAAATGGACCATTGTCAATAGCTATGTTAGTATGTTTAATGGGTAAATCATTCTCAATTTTTACAGATATTGGTATCATATACCCTCTGGTAAACGTTTACAGGTTGCGAACTGGACAATTTCACCATTTTGAATGGGTAAATCAACTACAAAAGGACCATTGTAAATAGCAAACTGTTAGTTTACCAGAGGGTAACCATTGGGATGATTGAGAATGTAACCATTATTCTAAGATATTCGATATGATATATTCAGAAGGTAATCCTTGTTGATTCTTATATGGGATTTGTGTTTGGGGATCTTATATCATAATTCATTATTGTGGGATGATTATGGGATCGTTATTCGGATTATTTGGAGAATTCTCCTGGGATATTCGGATGATTACCATCCGGTCATCAAACATGGCTGGAAAACCTGTGTAGATGGAGGTTTGGCTGGAAAAATGAAATTCTACAAATGGGAATGCCAGGTTTGATTACTGGAAGGTATGCCAGCTTCATTTAGGATCAAAATAAGAAGACTCCAGTTTGGGATCGAAACGTCAGCCACTCTTGAAGGAACTTGTTTGTTTTGATCCTACAGATTTGAGTCTTGAATCTTGCTCGTTTCATTCTCCTGATCTACCTTTGATAATTCAGTAATTAATCTTATTTGAATTGTCTCATGCACAACAAGACGTGGGCTTAAGACGTGTTGGGAATAGTTGCAGGTTGTCGGATCCTTGAAGACAACACGTGTCCATCAGAGGGTAACCCATCAGAATATGACATCGATTGGTAGAGTGACATTGTTTTCGTTCGTATTGTTATGCTGTCAAACCTTTGAGCCTTCTCTCGCCAAACTCAGCACCAAAATGTTCTACACTAATTTATATAATATATGTATCCCTTTTTTCCGCTGGGGTTCCGCAACTAACGTAGTAGTATTTAGTTGCTATTACTGTTGCTTTGAGTGTCATTCTTGTGGGGAAAAAACATTTTGAAAAACCATTTGAAACAACACCTTTGAATCGGTTGGTAGCCAGGCCTCATCGATTGGGAGCAGTTACTTGGATATGGCATCAATGGCGAGACAGTCTGACAAGCTCAGCTTCATGGGGTTCCCAACAAAAACCATCAAATGGGTTTGTCTGAAAATGGGATAATTATGTGATATTATATGGTATACCCCCAAATGGCTATACACATATATATATATATATTCATCGGGTAATTGATGATAAACCCTTGGATTTGGGGGTCCACCACTTTCAGACAGACCCAAATTTTGTCCGAGGAAACCTGACCTGTTTTGTTTCAGGGGACTGCGCAGTGGAGATGGATTTGTCGAAACAAACCTTAAACCCAAGGCCGGCAAATCAACTCATGCTTGTTGAGCAAAGTTTACGTTTCCCCCCGCGGAACATGGTGAGATTTGTTACAGTTGGGCTTCGATGACCTTGAACAATTTTTTGATAGCCATAATTTGGTGTCCCCAAGGAAAACTGCAAGTAGGTTTTAAACATTCAGTAGAACTATCCTGTGAATATCCTGTTTAAACCAATGACAATATATATACATATATTATTACTTGTTCACATTGTAAAACTGCTGATAGTAAACTCCATTTACTCTGAGGCTGATTGTTGGTGTCAGTGCCGGCAAGCGCAAGCGAATGAAGGCTGGGATCGGAATGTGAGTTTGGCAGATGACACAATTTGGTCATCCTCAAGGTGTATAGTTTTTGACTGTCTGCATATCTATGCACATTGTGTGTACATACATACATACATACATACATACATACATACATACATACATACATTCATACATTCATACATTCATACATTCATACATTCATACATTCATACATTCATACATTCATACATTCATACATTCATACACTCATACACTCATACACTCATACACTCATACATACATACATACATTACATTACATTACATTACATTACATTACATTACATACATACATACATATATACATACATATTTATACACATGATTATTATACACTGTATATACACATACATACATGTAACCATGTTTCCACCAAGACCTTCAAAGGGCTCACGTTTTTTGACCCCTATCGAGTGTTATTCAGTCACGTTTCGACACCCCTTAGCCCTTAGCCGAACCGAAAAATCACAACAGGATATGGTGATAACGATGTTGATAGCACCATTTTGGGAGAGATGGTTGGAGGCGAGCTGAACAAGAAAAACTTTTTCATTTTTGGAAATTCCGACACGCACATGACACGCGACACCCTGGTAGTAACACCCTGCTGACACGCATTAAGGGGTGCCAAAACGACACCCCTTAGCCTAAAGGGGTGGCGTTTTGGCACCCCGTGCACATCCCCCCGACACGCAAATGACAGGTTTGACACGCGCCATTTTTGGGTTGCCAAAAAACAACTCAAAATCATTGCTTCCATGGTCTCAGATAACAAAGATGAAATGTATATCCCAGATGACCCAAAACAGGTGAATAAACACCTTAGACATAAAGGGGTGCCATTTTGACACCTCTTCCCTATGGGGTGCCATAACGGCACCCCTTGGCATGTCATATATATATATACTACATGTCATATAATGTTGGACGCTGACTAGTAGCATGGCACCGTATTGTGTCATTTTTTGAAAATAGTTTAGAAACTCATGAGTGAATTTGCACCGCATGAGCAACTTACGCGCATCAATCACATAAATCCTTCCCCCGTTCACGTTAAACACCCCCAGAAACCAATATATTTTTTCTTGGATGAAACCACATATTTGGGACCTTTTAGGGCCAGGGCGTGTTTACTATGAAGATGGGATCATCCCCCCCATGATTGCTGATGTTTTACCCATTAATATCCTCATTATATCCCCACTATATCCCCATAATTAATCACCATAAATCACCATTCACCAGCATGGATCGCCATTCATCAACTATTAATCACCATTAATCACCATTAATCAATGAATTAATCACCATTAAATCACCATTAATATCTATTCATTATCATTCATCACCATTAATATCTGTTTATCACCATTAATCAACATTAATCAATGAATTAATCACCATTAAATCACCAATAATATCTATTCATTATCATTCATCACCATTAATATCCGTTTATCACCATTAATCAACATTAATCAATGAATTAATCACCATTAAATCACCATTAATATCTATTCATTATCATTCATCACCATTA
>Ga0126342_10017098_pt1 | contig 12572 bp, 9 predicted proteins | sample Cyp1metagenome_FD_92528 | JGI IMG/M metagenome (GOLD analysis project Ga0126342, IMG submission 92528) | Coral microbial communities from Lord Howe Island, Old Settlement Bay, Australia - Cyphastrea 1 metagenome | ecosystem: Host-associated > Invertebrates > Cnidaria > Coral ...
ACACAGAGAATTCTTTACACAGAGGAGCTTTTACACAGAGAAGCTTGTACACACAGAGGAGCTTTTACACACAGACGCTTTTACACAAAGAAACTTTTATGCAGAGCAGCTTTTACACACAGAAACGTTTACACACAGAGGAGCTTTCCACACAGAAGCTTTTACACGGGAAAGCCTTTAGACAGAGAAGCTCTTACACAAAGAAGTTTTTACACAAAAAAGCCTTTACACAGAAACTTTTACGCACAGAAACTTTTACACACAGACGCGTTTACACAGGAGCGTTTACACGCGGATGCGTTTACAAACAGAAGCCTCCACGCGCAGAAGCTTTTACGCAGAGTAGCTTTTACACAGAGAATTTCTTACACAGAGAAGTCTTGACACAGACAAGCTTGTACACACAGAGGCTTTTACAGAGAGAAGTCTTTTACACAGACAAGCCTTTACTCGGAGGAGCTTTTACACAGAGGAGTCCTTCTTACACAAAGGAGATTGACACACAGAAGCTTTTACACACAGACGCGTTTATACACAGGAAGTTTTACACACAGAAGCGTTTATGGAGCACAGAAACTTTTACACAGAGCAGCTTTTACACACAGACGCTTTTAAACAAAAAAGCCTTTACACAGAGAAGTTTTACACATAGAGGCTTTTGCACAAGGAAAGCTTTTACACAGGAAAGCTTTCACACACAGAAGCTTTTTCACAGAGAAACTTTTTTCACCGAGAAGCCTTAAACGTACACAGAGGAGCTTTTACGCACAGACTGGTTTGCACAGATAAATCCTTACACAAAGGAGTCTTTGCACACAAAGTTTTTACACACAAAAAGCGTTTACGCACAGAGGGGCTTTACACAGAAGCTTTTGAACACAGAAGTTTTTACACAAAAAGCCTTTACACAGAAACTTTGACACACAGACGCAATTACACAGAGGAGTCTTGACACAATGAGGACGCGTTTACACACAGAAGCCTTTACGCGCAGAAGCTTTTTTGCACAGAGTAGCTTTTACACAGAGAAGTCTTGACACACAGGAGCTTTTACGCAGAGAAGTCCTTACACAAAGGAGATTTACACACAGAAGCTTTTACACACAGACACGGTCACACACAGGAAGTTTTACACACAGAAAGCTTTCACACAAAAAAGACTTTACACAGAGAAGTTTTTACACACAGGAGCTTTTGCACAAGGAAACTTTTACGCAGGAAAGCTTTTACACGCAGAAGCTTTCACGCAAAGGCTTGTTACACAGAGAAGCCTTTACACAGATGAGCTTTTGCACGCAGAAGCCTTTTACGCACAGAACCTTTTGCACGAGTAGCTTTTGCACAGAGAAGTCTTACACAGAGAAGCTTTTACCCACAGACGCGTTTACACAGAGAAGTCTGAGGAGCTTTTACGCACAGACGCGTTTACGCAGAGAAGTCTTTACACAGAGGAGCTTTTGCACACAGAATCTTGTGCACACAGATGCGTTCACACACAGAAGGTTCTACAAACAGTCAACTTTACGGTGCACAGAACTTTTACATAGAGCAGCTTCTACACAGTGAAGCTTGTACACACAGGGGGGCTTTTATACACAGAAGCTTTTACACAAAGAATTTGTCATACACAGAAGCTTTTACACACAGAAACTTTTACACACAGAAGCTTTTGCGCACAGAAGCTTTTACACGAAAAAAGCCTTTACACAGAGGAGCTTTTACACACAGACGGGTTTACACAGAGGAGCCTTTACACACGGATGCGTTTACACAGGGAAGCAATTACACGCAGAAGCGTTTACACTTCACAGAGTAGTTTTTACACAGAGAAATCTTCACACAAAGAAGTTTTGACACAGAGAACCTTGCACACACGGAGGCTTTTACACAGAGAAGCCTTTTTCACAGAGGAGCTTTTACACAGAGGAGCTTTTACACAGAGGAGCTTTTACACAGAGGAGCTTTTACACAGAGGAACTTTTGCACAGAGAAGCTTGTACACTCAGAGGCTTTGACACAGAGAAGTCTTTTACACAGAGAAGATTTTACACACAGAAGCTTTTACACAAAAAAAACCTTTACACAGATAAGTTTTTACCCACAGAAGCTTTTACATACAAAAGCTTTTACGCAAAGAAACTTTTACGCACAGAAACTTTTACACACAGGAGCTTTTACACACAGAACTTGTTTCACAAAAAAAACTGTACACAGAGGAACTTTTACACAAAGAAACTTGTACGCACAGATGCGTTTACACACAGTAGCTGTTACGCATAGAAGCTTTTGCACAGAGTAGTCTTTAGCCATCCTTCATCATGTCTCATTTTTCATGATCATTCACCATCTGCCATCCTCATATCTTCATTTTCATGCTCTTTTCGTCAACTCCCTCCGTCGTTTAGTTTTCATTTCGCACGGTGTTCTGTCCGTCCACGCTTTGTCCTCGCTCCCCCTGCGGCGAAGCAAACTAAACGAGAACCCAGGAATAAATGGCGACTAGAAAGATGGGATAGGGTTAATTACATTAGCAGAAATATCGACTAGAAGAATGTAGACGTAGCTGACACAGCATGCTGTGGTGTATTGCGGCCCCTGATACCCCTGATACCATCAGTGCGCACGCTGTTTCAGTAAAGATCTTACGTCGATTTCATGCAGAGCACAGCTGCCCACACCACACGATTGGTAAAAAAAGGCGTGCTGCGTGCCGTCTTGCTTTTGGGTTCTCTGGCCCACCTTTTTTTAATTTGGTGGGAGGAATCCAACGGCACAATGGTAGGGTTAACACACACGGCGAAGCCTGAAAAGACCCTGTTAATCCTGTAAAAAAAACACCCGGAAATTTTGACCAGTGTGTTTTTGCTCCCAGCCCTCAGAGTTTCTCTCTCTATATATATATATATTATATATATAATCATATTTATTTAGATATAAGTTTATATATTGATAAATTGATAGATATTTATAGATATTTAAATATGTTTATATATATTGATATTTACATATATACAATTATATACATAACTATATTTATTGATTTATATATATATACATGTATTTTTATATTTATTTATGTTTATATATAGCTATACCTATTTATAATTAGATATATTTATATAATTATATTTGTTTATATATAGTTATATTTATTTAAGTAAATTTATATATATATAGTTATATTTATTTGTATGTATTTATTTATATTTATATATAGTAATATAGTTGCTATAACCAATTGACTGGGCCCTCTTGATGGAAACCGCTTCAATCTCCAAGGAAAGTTTTAAGGAATTGGAAACCGTGCCGGACGCGATGTTTACATTGTGCCTTGGCGTTATCAACATGTGGCGTTTTCGGAGATGACTTCCACTAACCAAAATAGAGATTGGAGTTTCTATGACTTACAAAATGACAATGGTTCATGGCTTCCATACCCAAGTATGCCTCCCTGTTTTGTACGCGTCAGTTAAAGAGTTTTATGGGTGACTGGGGGGTGCCCAACTTTTGGATAGAGCACCATGCGTGCAGTGTGGTAAACAAACAGAGCACTAGAAAATCCTCCATTTGCAGATGATGTTTTGCCAGTCCAGATGGTGATTTTTAATTGGCAATGTTATATTTCCAGAGTTTTCAATTTATGTATGTTATATGATTTTCCCAGATCATTTTCTGTTAAACAAGGTTAGTACTGATGACCTATTACTGGTGGCATCTGTAGATTTCAGGGCACCACGGGCACCATCCACCTGACAATCGTTGGCTTAGGTTTAGGTGCTTCAGAGACGATTGTGCTGCCTACGATGGCACACCCTTTCCCGAACGTGTGAGTCCCTTGGCCAAAAACGGTTGGGATGTCCGGCGGCAGAAAATTTTTAGGGTGCGTCAAGAATCTGGAATTTCTGACTGCAGGAGATTTTGCACCTAGTTTAAAGAATGTAAGTATTGTTGGTTCACATATGTGGCGAGTTGATTGTTCTTCCCAAATATGGCCGCAGGAAATTTAAGGAGTTGTATCAATGGTTCAGGTATGTTCAGGTGCCCAGGTCGCAAATATCAAAGGAAAATCCATCGTTTATACCTTGGTGTTCTATGCCACGATTTGACAATGTGATTCGGCGTGTACTGTGAATGTGGTTTCAAAGACTCAAGCCCTGGCAAGCGGGAAAACTTACAACTAGCCCATTGCGGGATGCTCTTCTGACCAGTATGTATATGTGCCTGTTATGTCTATGATATTTACCATCTGAGATCTATCATCTGACCATAAGATGTAAGGATGTAAGCTGTCAGACGCTTCCTTCACCGAGGAGAGACTTACGGTACCTCAGCAGCGAAAGATTTCGGCAACTTTCCAAGTCTCATGTGACCGTGGTGAGTGGTCTGTGGGACGGCGCGTGCCCCTAAAGCACAGATGTCAATTCCAAAGAATTTGCGGCAATTTGTGCAGGCATACAGCACATACAAATAAAAATTGTAGGGACTAATTTGCCACGTGGAGTTGCCACTCGACACATCGGATCATCGGAGAGTGTGTGCCTTCAGGCTCGATCACAAGATAGGCTACTTCCCCTTCGTCTGTTCTCATTGGAAACTGCACTTCGGCGTGTCTTCGTGTAAGTGTTTGATACTAAATAAATTTCAGGGCTTTAAAACTTCGGACTCGCCATCACCGCCATCGAACCAAGGCGGCATCTTCATGGTGAGTTTCTTGGTGTCTTCCAGCTGGGTTATCGCAGGGAAGTCTTTGGACAAAACGTGAGAAAACCCCTGAAGATCATCCACCTGAAGGCAGTTGCTGGTATGACATGGCCATGGCTGATGATCCGAGTTGATTTTGTTGAGTGCCTGTCATTGACTCTGATTCCATCAGACCTGTGCTTGTTGGATCAGTTAGAATCTTTGATAGAACCCCATTCTTGGGGACTGGACCACCATCCCTGCTTTCCTGAGGTTATATCTTGATGATCATGACTGTCTCTGTGGGCGCCTTCAATCTGATCATGGCCACCCGGAACCAGTTGAGAGGTCACTGAACCCACTGTTTGGATGCTACGGAGAGTGTGATACTGTATGACTCACAAAAAAGATTGAAAAAAAAAGAGAGCTTACACCACAGTTAGGGGAATATTCTGGGAGCTACAGCCAATAAGTAGTGGGGATGTAGAAACTTATGCCAACAAGAGTTGGCAGGTAGTTGGGAATGAAAGTGGCGCAACATATGGGTGTGTCCAAGCCCTCTTGGACGGGGCAGGACTCCAAATCATGCTTTGCACCACTCCTTGAATGGACCTTGCTGGTGAGTTTGCAGGGCAGAGTGTGTGCACTTGCAAGTCCTATGATAAGTTTGTGATGACCGCCATTGCATGTTGGTGCCCGATTTTGCTGATTCCCGTTCTCTCATCTCATCATCACCTTATCATTTTGGAACGCGGTCATGTGGGCATGATGGAGAAACAGATGTATTCAGCACCTGTCAACATATACATGAATCTGGCGAAATCTGCCCCTGTTCCAATACCGCTACCACCCCAAGTTGCCCAGGCCATCTTCATCGACAATGTGCTGCTACTCAGAGAGAGAGCCCCCTACAACCGATGAGTGGAGCCTGTGGATCTGGGACAGTTTTCACCTTTTTGGCACTCCTGCCAAGCTGGCGAGAGAAACCCTATTCTCAAAAAGTGAATCATCTGGGATATCCACGGGTAGAGCTCAAATTCACACCAAAAAGCCTAAATATCGAGAAATCACACTTGCATTCAGTAGTGCAGGTTGGATCTTCAAGTGACAGGGGTCTTGGTCACCAAAATCATTCCCATTTTTCCGTTCGCTACTGTAACTCCACATGATGGCTATATCATGTTATATCATAGAATTATCATGGTTTGGTGTTGATTGATGTTGTATCCACAAAATGCTTAGTCCACCATGTTTAGATGGACCACCAGGCACCATGCCTGAGGTCACTGGATCTCAGTTGCAACGTCGCAATCGCGAACTGGCGGACTCCTCGGAAAAGGCCAGGGCCCAATGTGAAAGGTCTGATGAAAGCCCCGATGTTCGGTGGAGATGTGGCGAATTTGATCACCGCTACGCTTTTTGTTGCTTGAGACATTCTGGTGGGTGGGATACGTTCATGATTGTCCATGTTTGATTCGCTGAGACCCTGACTTGGTATAGTACCAAGTGATAAAGCTATGTTATCATATGTTTGTAAAGTTATTCCCCACTCCTTACTGATAGACGCCCCCCCACCACTGCAATGGTACCACTGCAATGGTCTCGCCACAGGTGAGGGTCATGATCAAAGAGCACGTGGCGAGGCGCGGGCAACGTCCGCTCCACGGGCAACAGACAGCCTTAAACACGACAAAAGGATATCCGCATTTTTGTTAATGATGCCTCGTAGCCGCTGGCATCATCCAATTACGTTCCTAATTTTGGGCGGAACGACCAATGAACCCGGCCACATGTTCGGACAATTTGCAGCCGCACATTTTGGAGGGCTTGGTAAAGGTTGGTAGGTATTTTTTCATGCTGTGACTGCCAAGCAGCAACCTTTCGGCACCTTTACGATTCCTGCCCTTATCCCTAAAATTATGCTACTATCGCATCGTTTTCAGTCAGAAAACAGTTGATGTCCATATTCAGGTCATTTCACGTCATTGTTGCCTTGATACGCAACAGGCGGGCTCAATATTACATTCTATAATATGAATATGTATATATATATACATTTACATGCATACATACATACATACATACATACACACATACATACATACATACATAAATAAAAACATTCATTCATACATACATACATACATACACACATACAAACATACATACATACATACATACACACATACACACATACATACATACATACATACATACACACAAACATACATACATACATAAAAACATACATACATACATACATACATACTTGTATACATTTACATACATACATACAGACATACAGACATACAGACATACAGACATACAGACATACAGACATACAGACATACAGACATATATATATATATATATACATACATATTATATATATATATACATACATATTATATATATGTGCACACTATGTTATTGGGTGGTCGATTTAAGACACTGTCGAGCGCCATTCATTTTTTATATTGCAAAAAGACGTTCCAACGGGCCTCTCCTCGCACCCACCCCTGGCCACTTCAGGTTCTTGGGCAAAGACGTTCGGTCTCGGCGGACCTTTGTCACAGGCCACTTGGTTGCTGCTTTCATGTTTGCATTGGCTGCAATGAAGCTTTAGGAGAAAAATGTTAATCTGCGACATGCAGATGGATTTTGTTGCCCATGTTTCGCCAAATATGTATATATATATATATATAACAGTTTTGTTCGATGTTTTGTGATCATCACGAAGGCCATGAACATTTTAGATTGTCTGAATTCTGGGCATGGCAATTTGTTTGGCAGTTCCCGCTTACTCTTTGCCAGGAATTCCCAAATTTGGTTGTGTTTTTGTGCTGGAGTCAGGATGGTCTGCAAACCGGTCAATCAGATTGATGCTTGAAATCAGAAGTTCTATCAGTTGTAGCATACTGGTACCTCCTATAAAGATATTAAGTTTACAAGTAGAACGGAATTTCTCAGAGCTGTCCGCCCCTGCTCACACAGGATGCCAATCTAAGGCGATTTGGATGTGCAACACAGCATCTTGGACGAGCAGCTCTTGAAAGACGAGGTTCCAATTGGGGCAACACTTGGCCACTTTGAGGTGGAGAAAAGCCACTTGTTTTTAAAGGCCTACGTAGTCAGAAAATGACCCCATAACAAATGCAACCACCAGGTTATTGCACAGATGACTGACTTGCCAGCAGATGGCCTTGGTGATGATTCCAACATCTATGTGACGGCTAAAAAGTGACCGCAAACATCAGACGCCCTTGGCCTTAATAACGCGTTCTGCATGAAAGTGATCGTACCGATGTTGGGTCATGTGTTGTCATGGATCTTGACAACCTTTATGGTGAAACATCATTTACATTCATGTACTTTGATCTGTCCAGGCAAGGAAACTCGAAGAAAACATCCTTGCAGGGTGAACCCCAACAATGTACTACCCAGTTTCACTACTACTCTGCTGGTGCAGGTGGTGATCCATCGCGAGTCCTTTCAACGCTGGTTGCAGGACAAGTCAGGGGCTGGCTCACTGGGTAATCATTCCAAAGTGCCAAAAATTGCATTGAAGTTGTTTTATTCCAGTTGGTCAAATAACTGTAGTTTACACAAGAGGTGTGAACATGTGTGAGCCATCACAGCACCAAAGGGCTCACAGCAGTTTGAAGAAAAACAACTGGCTTTGTCCCGAAATTGCTGACCCCGATCAACCCAAGTTGGAAGATAATTCCGATGACACGACAACCATTTCTTGGGGGAAAAATAGGTGGTCAATCGGTCAATGTTGGTTTGTGTCATGATAAGTTTTTAACAACTACACATGTCCTGGTGTCAACCGCACTAAATTAAAAGACTTTATCTGTCCTGTTTGGGAAAACACTGCATACGCATACTTATATATATATATATATGTATATATATGGTCCAGCGTTCCAACCCGCCTCCCCCCCGGCCATGGTGATGGGTCAGCCATAGTACTGTCCCCCTCCCTCCATCGTGTGGTGGGGGTGTGGTATGGTATGTTGGGTATGTATGGTGTGTATGGTCGGTCTGGTATGGCATGTTTGGAATGTATGGTATGTTTGGTAGGTATGGTATGTATGGCATGAATGGTTGGTATTGTATAGATGGTAGGTATGGTATGTAAGTCTATTGGGTATGGTATGTTTGATATGACAGTATGTATGGTCTGTATGGTATGTATGGTTACTATGATGGGTATGGGATGTTTGCTATGTAAGGTAGGTATCGTATGTATGGCATGTATGTTTGGTATTGTATGTATGGTAGGTGTGGTAATTATGTTTCATATATATGGTATGTGTTGTGGTATGTATGATAGGTATGATAGGTATGGTATGTATGGTCAAAGTTCGTATGGTATGCAGGGTATGCATGATATCGTTGGAATGTATGGTAGGTACGGTATACGTTAAACACATGTAGTGTTGTGAGAGTACACAGGTAGTAAATATGAAGTAGATACATGATACATAGCACATGTATATATGATATATATATATATATATTTATTCAGCTATATTCAAATATATGATTCATATATCTATTTAACTCTCTCTATGTTTTAAAGATAGTCCAGCTGGCTGAGATTGTCAAATTCGGCTTTGCAGGTCAGCTCCACTAAGCAGTGATGTTGGGGAAGCAATAGAGGTTGCTGCGATCCTACTTGTGCAAGAGGAAATTCAAGTAGTAAGCAGTATTCCGTCACGGTCCCTTTTGAGTGCCTAATGCTACCTGGCAACCTCAGAATTACCAAAACACAATCACTTAACAAATGCATGTGTTCTTAAGGTAGGAGTTCACGAGCCAAGGATTTCCCTTTTGAACGGACCTTTATTTATGCTGCATGATTGGCACACCCCAGTTCAAGAAAACCCCAAAGCCTTCTCTTGACGTCTGGGTACGGTTGTTTGACAATTGTTCGGTAAGGTTGCATATAATTACACCAACTGTTGGGGATTATTGCGCGACGGTTCTAGAAACCCCCATCTCGTCACCCGCAGCCCAAATCCCTTGCTGCAAATGAACCCGCAGGATCCTGAGTTCACGGAAGCGCCACTCAGCGATGAACACTCTTGGTCAAATGCTGGACTTTGGTGCGGATGTCCGAAAAGCTCCGAGACATCCTTGAAACTAGTTTTCAACTGAAAAGTGGGCATTGTACGTGGATCACCAAAGCTGCCCCACTAAAACACCAGAAAGAATCATGCAGGATCATGCGGGGACGTGTAGTTTTTAGAGTTGGGGTCTTGGGTGGGTCTGGCCATTTGTAGTAAGAAACGGGGTCCCTTTTGCGAACATGGTGGTTCGCATGCACATCTTCCAAGTCATCCGCACTACCCCATCATAAAGTCTCATTTTGACCGGCTGAATCAAGTTGTTGTGGGACGCCGGTTGACTTTATCCATCTCAAGTCAGTTCTTTTTGGTTTTGACCCTATCCGTCAACTGCTCCATGGTCTGTCCCGCCAAGTATGTGAGGCTGGAAGATGCGTACATCGACGTGTCAAACAAAGCTCATCTGTTTGACATCATGGATGTCCCTCGCAGAAATTTGGGGGACAAGGAGGATCATTGATCATCATGTGATCCCCTCTTAATTTATGGATGAAGCATGGTGAAAAGTTTCATGTTGGAAGTGGAAAACAGTTTCTTTGTATCGGGGCACTACTTTGTTGCCATGGAGACACATATCTCCTCTGCTGACTTAAAGCAGGAAAGATTGCAAAAGGACAATGGATAAAGCATTTTTTAATAGTGTTTTACCTGGATGAGATTGCCGGTAATTTGTGCGGGATTCCTTTCCATTTTTTTTGCTTTGTTTGAGGCTAAGCTAACTCGCACAGGGTCACTGCTTCAATCGCTCGGCCTGTTGGGCGGGTCTTCGCTGACACCTTTCCTTTTCGATGCAACTGTCTCTAAATCTTGCTGGATATAAAATTACGTATATCCTTTACACATCTTTACACTCTGTTTTTCTTGGTCACCATGATATTTTGGTCCTTGATGCATTGGGTATCATGGTGATGTCGATATTGGCCGTGAGTGCCTGGACAAGATTCTGCCATCATCTTCTGCCCCATCCAAACCTAGATGTTTTCAAGTGGGTCGCTAAAAGTTTCAAGGATGAATAAGTATTGCGTCATGTTAGTCATATCTATATATATATACTTTCTCTTACGGAAATTATCAGAAATTGTCAACACCAACAAGGAATCACTAAGGGTGTTGCCATCTCTATTGGTTGCGTCCAAGCTCTTGTTGGTTCTCCCATCAGGACGTGTTGGGTATAGTCATTTTGGACTCAGTCAACCATGGTTATTGGATTAGATGTTATGCATTGTTATACCCAAAATAAATAACATCAACTAACCCCATTTGTACCCATCATTTCACCAATCATATCCAGCCATGACATATTTCAGGCAGATATGGGCGGACATTTGTCTTTAGATGAGTTAGTCGAGGGACTGATGGCCCTGCGAGGAAGCGTTGGGCTACTCAGGGCGGTGGGTTCTTTGCTGTAAGGGGGGAGATTATAGAATTTATAGCTGTTATATCTTAGATGAAACCCTAAGAACTATATCATTGTTTGAATCATTTTTGGAAGTTTAGATGATGGTTTTCTTGTTGGAAATATCCATGTTGACGTTCAATGCTGATTTTCAATCTATATGACCTGCCAAAGGTGTTGGTTGAAACCAACCCATGTCATTGAAATGGAGCCAATGCTGCTTGGTCAGGTGGCTATCCAGGTTCGTGTTTCCAATCAGAGGGGTCTAAAAAACCAAAACCGAGGTTGCATAGTCACATGGAAAAAGGCGGCATCAAAATTGCACATCGGTTCTGGGTACAACCAGCTTCCTGCTAATGGGAAGATTGGGATTATGGGCTACTATTGTACCATGGGATTGTTGGCGCTCAAGGTCATGTTGTTGCCTGCTTAGTCCAAACATTGCCCTGCACCCGTGCCATGCAGAGGCCACAGACCACAGCATTGCCCATGTATTGAAGTTGGTATATCTGCTGCATTTTTTTATGTTAAACTGTTAATCGTCTTTTCCACGTGCACTAAGGGTAAGTCTTCGGATTGCAGCCCTTGATGTTGATGTCAGTAATCCCAGTGACCTTTCATGTTTTACCCTCTGTTGCTCCCTCCGTTTCAGGGCATGATTGGTGATTTGACCGCCCAGGTCAATAAAGGTGACATCATCAACATGAGCCTGAATCCTGGGACGAGACAATGCACGAAATGGTGAATGAATCGGGTTCAGTCCTGAAGCTAGGGCGCTTGGGCAAATGTGTGGGTTTACAAGTTATGATCATAAATTGGAAGCATGAATCTTCAGTTTTCCCAATTTACGCTGGTTTTTAAACGGATTATCTCCATCCTTTATCCCCCAATGGTGGTCGCCCCCTGCGAGGACTAGAAATAGGGTTGATTTGACCAAAGAGGATGGCTAGATTTTACCCAAGGTCAATGGCGCAATGGCGCAATGAATTTCAAATCCAAGAGGCCCTAATCTATGGTGGCCGTAAGCGTGCGTAGGGCAACCATGAACGTGTTTGGGGGCACCATGGGCCTTGAAGGGTGAATCCTGAAACAAAAACATCCGAATGCTAACCTCACAACCCCTAGATTTTATCCATTTAGATTTATACCCTAGTGGGTTAGACCCCAAAAACTTTTTCCCGAGAGCGCCTGCGAAGGGTTCTTCGTAAAAAAGCAGCCGTTATACTAGATCTTCACCCTCACACCTGCTGATCTAGATCTTCACACCCTCACACCTGCAGATCTAGATCTTCACTCCTTCACATCTGCCGATCTAGATCTTCACTCCTTCACATCTGCTGATCTAGATCTTCACACCCTCA
>Ga0126342_10017099_pt1 | contig 12572 bp, 14 predicted proteins | sample Cyp1metagenome_FD_92528 | JGI IMG/M metagenome (GOLD analysis project Ga0126342, IMG submission 92528) | Coral microbial communities from Lord Howe Island, Old Settlement Bay, Australia - Cyphastrea 1 metagenome | ecosystem: Host-associated > Invertebrates > Cnidaria > Coral ...
AGGCATCTTGGTTCTGTATGTCGGCAACCTACAGCACTTGGAGGCAACAATGTGGGCTTTTAAACTGCAGGGCTGGGGCTAACTTGGGGCATCTTGGTTCTGTATGTCGGCAACCTACAGCACTTGGAGGCAACAATGTGGGCTTTAAACTGCAGGGCTGGGGCTAACTTCAGGCATCTTGGTTCTGTATGTTGGCAACCTACAGCACTTGGAGGCAACATGGGCTTTAAACTGCAGGGCTGGGGTCCGTACTTGCCTGAGTAGTAGCCCTGCCATTGGCGGGTCATGCTGTTCCAAAGATGCCATTCTTCTTGTGTTGCCATGTTGGCGTCCCATGTATTTTTTTATTTTTGGGGAAGAGAGCATTTTCAATCGGGCTCTGGTAGATGTCATCCAAATGATGTTGTCCTGTGACTCCGACTGCTCCCTGCCACCCGAAGGCCCCCAGCCATGCGTCAAAGACGGCTACCATAAGTGTACTGAGGAGACTGGACCCAAAAAAGGAATAAGGAATCAAAGGATAGTCTTATGGGAACTTCTACAAGAGGAACACCCTTGTGTTTAATTCCAACTATGGAGTGTTCTACGGATTTTCCCTTTAAACAACTCTGGGAACGTGGATTAAACATGATTAAACAACAAAATCCAAAATATTTCCATCAAACAAGTGTCTCCTTTCTTCAAGGATTTATCATGAACAGCCCTAGTCCATCCTCTTGTAAAACACATGTTGCCTAATCGCCTAATCGTAGGTGTTGGCTGCAATGCGGGGTTTCCTAAGCTACTCATGATTCATGGTGATGCTACACGATCATCAGAAAGGACAATGCCCCATTTAGTTCAATGATTTTCCTAGCGAACTAAACCTCCATGAATAGTTCGGGCTAGGATTTGATTGAGATGGCGCTCCATGGCTTTTTTTGGGGGATTTCATAAGATCCATGGGTACCCCAGATTCCTGGGTTTATTCGATTTACTTAAAGCAGTTGTCCCCAAGGAGTTGTCGCTATCATTGTTGGTTCAAGATGTGTTTCCGAATCTTAATCTTCACATCAATATCCATCAACGTATATCCATCAGTTATACCATCAGTGTATATCCATCAATATTTATGTTCGCATCAATTATACCTCATTCTCCATGTATACCCATCAGTATAGTTACGTCGCAGTTACAAGTTCTATGGCATACTTTCCGACATTTCTCAATTGCTGCCGAATAGGCTACACATGGGCCAAGTCCCTCGTAACTTGCAGTTCATTAACCCATTACAATCCCCATTAATCACCATTAAATCACCATATGTCCCCCTTTGTTCATTAAACATGGCAATGAACCACTTAGGTCGATGATGTTCCCAGTGAACTATAAACCTCCATTTTCGTACCAAGGCTTTACCGTACCATTGCCACTATTGATGACACCGGAGGGTACGTTGCAACTGTTGGGATGTTCATGATCCCAACGTTGAGTCTTTTATTTGTGACAACCACAAAAAAACATGCTTACAATGTGGGGTTTCCCAGTTCTAAGTTGGTTTATAACTCCCAGTAAGTATATCTATATTTGTAGGTATCATAAACCTTAGTTTTGGGACTTATGTTCACCAAGTATCTAGGGGGGCCCGCATTGTATGGTTGGTCTATTATGGAAAATCCAATTTTAAATGGATGATTTAGGGGTAGCCCCATAACTTAGGAAACCTCCATAGAATATAGAATAGTTTGTTATTAAATAATTGTTCCACTGTTGGATGTTTCTATAGTATTTTTCCAGTTTACTACTGGGATCTAAAAATCATTCCATTATACTTCCCCGACTTAAACAGAACGCCAAAAAAACGACGCTCGACGGTTCCGTTCCGGATGGGCCTGGAAGAAGGATTCGCGCGTGATGTTTTTAGGCCTTGGTGGCCCTGGTGAGAACCTGGTTACAATACCCCAAAAAATACCTGAGATGTGGGAAACCTAGCATACCTATTGTGTGTACTTGTGTATAACATATTTGATTGGGTTTCATCATTGATTTATACAATACCAATGAAATATGAATTGGAAAAAAGTAGTGAGCCTAATATGAACAAATCTAGCTGGATCATGCTGGATCTGTCTGAAAATCAAGTCTCTTCAAATCCGATGGTTGATAATCATCTTCCCCAAATTATTGAATGGCCACTTGCGTGGGATATGCAAACCATTTTCAAACAGTGTTAACCATCATTTCAGCTATGAAAACAATGGTTGATTTGCTATGAAATAGTGAATCAAAAACTACCCGACGGGTGATTGGGGACTAAGAACTAACCCATGGAGAACGGGAAATCGTTGTCAACCAAGTAGTATTTCATGAGATGGGAACACCAGGTATTCTAAATGCTTCATATGTCTTCATTGGGAATGTGGTAAAGCATGTTAACCATGGTAAAACTACAAAAATCATGGGAACATCACCTGGAATGCTATTTTTTTCAATTCCCAAAATCTCCCTCTAAAAACCATCATTAATTCCCAATCTCATTATTCCATATGGAATTCCGTCATTGGGAATACCTGGATGTTACCATGACCAATCCACCCAGCTCGTCCTGCCGATATCGCTGCCCCGTTGCGCCACGCAGAGGACGTCGATGTCGGAGCCGGGGCTGATGAGACCCAGCCTGGTGGCTTTTCGATGGGAATTTCCCATCGGATCTGCGGCGAAAACTTCCTTCCTTCCATGGAGGAACGATACGGTTAACATTAATGGTTAATCTATGGTCCTGGTTTTTGGTGAATATTTGATCATTCTGGTGAATCATAATGTGGGCCCCCCGTTTACGATAGCGTTCAGTTGCTGAACATAACTCCCATTTCACTATGGTTTATGATACCTATAACTATAGTATTCATGGGGTTTATAAACCAACTTATAACTGGGGGGGCTCACAATGTATGGAAAATCATCATTTTTCAATATTAGTGGGTTAATAGTGGGATGATAATGGGATGCAACCCACTATAACACACTATTAACCCACTATATTTGTAAATGAACTATTTGTATGGCCATTTTCATCCATTTTCAATGGCAAATATGGCAAACTGTTGCTGGTTAGTGGCTGACCTACCTGAAAATGATGGAATTCGTCAGTTGGGTTGAAGCCAATATGAAGGATATAACATGATATAACATGATATAACATGATATAACCCAATCCCTTACAAATTTCTGGATAATAACATATAATAACTTAACTATATTGATCCACCAAAATATGATTCCTTATTAATTGGATGATGATATTCTCAACATATGGAAAAAAATGTTCAGATCCACCAAGCAGTGTCATCTTTGAGGTAACCAGGTGAAAATTACAGGTGTGTCTCAAAAGGTCCCAAAAAAAATCCCTTTATCTTTTTAAGTAGATCCTCGCTGTAACAAGCCATAGTTGAATTTTACTTTACTAGCGTTTTTTTGAAAATGAATGAAATCCATATAGAAGTTGATTTTAAAACCCTGGGATACGTAGCAATAGGGCTTAAATATGAGTCTTCCTACTATTGAAATAAGAACAGTATACTGTATAATCTTGAACCAGTCACCTGAGAAATGCTCAGATGATAATATCTCAGTTTCACACAACAGTTGACTGATGCAATTGGTTCACCTTAACAATTCATTGCGCCAACATGCCCCAACATCCTAAATTGGCAATATTGGGTGGATATTAGATGTTTTTGTTTTTGTTTACATAGATGGATTGTAAATCCACGTGTTGCATATGATTGGGTGAATATAGATTGCATTCTTCGTTATTTTTCCCAAACAAGTGAAAAACCCTTGAACATGCCACTGCTGATCCCTTGGACTTCGTGATGTTTTTTTTGGGCTCTGGTCGTCCTTCTCGGAAAGCAGCGACAACATGGCGAAGCTTCATAGCGCCGAGCTCAATCTGTGGACCAATTGGAGCTAATGGCCTTGCTTCAGTTGAGTTGTCATTTCTTCCGTCGAAATTGCTCAAACATCTCGTATCTACAGAATTCGGCAATGTTCAGACGCGGTGCCTGGACTTTGCTCAACATGGGCCCGCAAGCAAATCCTTCGGCTGTTTTCAGAATCGTCCGAACGGTCGATGTTTATACTGTGGATGGGCCAGCGAAATCCGAATCACCAGTTGGTTCAGGACGGTGGTAAACATCCCATGATTTCAACCAGCTTTCAACCATCCCAAATTGGCGGTGCAGAATGGCAGAATTTCGCTGGCCCATCCACAGTATGATGAAAAAACACCCCATGCCTCATTTTACCAAGCAGGAAGGCATCATGTGTATCCTAAGTTTTGATGCTCACAACCAACCTTGATGACTAATTAGTGGATACATTCCCATGAAGGAAGTGTCTCACTACTCATATGCTGATTTACGTCTATGTCTATATATACATGTCTATACCCAAATAGCGATTGTTCGTCATTTTTTTAATCAGTGCTTTGCTGCTTGCTGGACGATTTTTTCGCAAACTCAATCATCATCCTGATACTGGTCAATATAGATGTTCCCGGTTTCAACGGCGATATGACTATCCCCCCAACATGGTCAAATCCCAATTAAATCCGCGTTAAATCGGAAAATCCGCACAAATTTGAAGGATACCTGGTTGGTTAATTGGGATTTCTAGTTCGTGCAAGGTGGTGCCCCCCAAGTTATAGGTTGGTTTATAATCCCGGTTTATAATCCCATTTTACTATAGATATATCACCTATAAACCATAGTTATTGGAGCTATGAACCAACTTAGCTATCTAGGGAGCACCACCTTGTGGATGATGATACTTGTGTTGGGCTGGTGCAACACCCAAAAAGCCGCATGGACCAAGAGGGGTATCTTGCAGCCACTGCTCATGCGATTGTGATGATCAATGATACCCTATATATCATATGTAGAATATGTATATTATACATAGTTATATATATTATATCAGACTTTGTCCTCTATCCTTGTTAGGCCAAAAAGTTTGGGAACAACTTATGTAACAAATCACGTCGCAGAATTGGCACTGGGAAAAACTCATGTAACAACTCACGTCGCAGAATGGGCACTGGGAACAACTCATGTAACAACTCACGTCGCAGAATAGGCGCTGGGAACAAACCACGTAACAAACCACGTAACAAATCATATGGAGGAAAACCTTGGGAACAAACCATGTAACAAACCACGTCGAGGAAAGGGACTTGTAGGAAACACATCATGCAACAAATTTGGTATGGGGACGGGTTCAAGAAACAAATCATGTAGTGAGTATGGTGCGGGGAAAAGTGACAATGTAAAAAATAAACGCAGGTTGAAAATGACACTATCATATGTTGGTTGGGGCACTGTCTTTAGAGTGTTGAATTGACTGCACATATTTTGGTGGCATGTTGCGGGCCACGTTGTGGATTTGAACACTGTTGTAGTTGATGTTGTAAATGGTGCTTTAAATTTGGGCAATGTCGCGGCGTATGTTCACAGCTGGTGCTGTGAGTGATACTTTTATTCTGTACAATGTCGTAGTTGAAGTTGTAATTTGCGCCTGTCAAAGTTCACATGGCGAACGGTGATGTCGAATTTTGTGGCTCAATTTCTTCGGGAAACCATGTTGGCCATGATGGTGGCCGTCGGATGCTGCATTTGTTTTGCCAATTTTGGCCATGTTGGAACTAACGTCGGCGGTTGGATGCTGCCTGTGTTGTGCAAACCGTGGCCCGCCTGCATTGGGTTTTGGTCGTTGATCTTGTGGTTGGTGTCGTACTTGATGGCAATTGGCCATGCCAAAGCTGCTAAAATTCGGACGATTGACGTGATTGGTCCGGATGCTATGAGATAGGCACGTTTCTGAATAGGAACTGTGCATTGTGTTTCGTTGTATCCAAGGGGCCTGCGGGAAACTTTTTGAAAACGCTACAACCATAGTGCAGAGCACGCACAAACCTACATTGGAACGAAGGGCGGAGGAGGAGGAGGAGTGAGGCTGGAATCAGGCATGTATATGTTTCACGCTGTTGCAACTGATTTATTCAGTAATTCAAGCACTGCAGCACAGATAGCTTTTTACAACGCATGGTTGGGTGTACGGCTTAGGTTGGTTCCCCCAGGGCTGGTTCATGTAGGGATGATGAATTGAGTTCTCAATAAATGAAAGCGAGGAAACGTTGACACTAGTCTTTTTTTAACTAAAGATTTGCACAAACAACCAGAGTCGATATAAGTGGAAGCAATGCATAGCATGTTGACGCATTCGTTTCTGCTCTTCAATGCCTCACTTCCTCACATCTCTGGTGTTCGGTTTCCAACATTGTTATGCACAAATATGTTTACCTTGTAAGATCGCAGTTGTGGATGCGAGTTGAAATATAATAATACATGCATGATGATAAAGGTCTTATAAAAGTTTCCTGATGAATATGGATAATGATATTGGATCCTCGAAGTGCCTCCGAACGGTTCTGAACGGTTCAGGTGCTCCGCGCTTAAGGTGCCACCGAACGGTTCAGAACGGTTCCGGCGTTGCCGAACTATTTCGAACCATTTCGAACCATATCGAACTATTCAGCAAAGTGATGTTAGGTACCTCCGAACGGTTCTGAACGGTTCAGGCGCTTGTTTTTTTGCATGTGGAAAAACCTCTCAAATACCACAACATGAACGTGAGATTTTTCCATATCCATCAAGCTCTGGAAAGGAGATATAGATAAGGAAAAGAAAAGCACAAATCCAAGGAGAACCTCAAGATAGATATTTCCATTCATTTCCAAATTGGAAGCGCCCACATCAACGTAGACGTCAAGGCAAACATGATCGACAAGTTTGAAAGGTCAATGGTGGGCGTCACAAAAACCCATAAAGCAAGCGTGAGGGAGTGCCAGACCCATGTGAATTCAACCGGCATCAAAAGCTCAGCTACAGACAACATGCGTTGCGGAAACGGCAGGCCAGCCGGACATGATCTGAACACAACCCAAGGGAGAAAATCCAAACCAACCGGCTGGAACAGCCCCAACAAGGTCGAAACGACACGCCGCAAGCCCGGAACCGTTCGAGAACCGTTCGGGAACCGTTCGGAACCACATTTATGGGCACAAATTTTGAAAACCGCTAGCAATGCGAATTTGCACGATGGCATTTCAAAATTCCAGAAGATCTGGGTCACAGCGAGTGATGCTAGCGGCGATGTGGGACGTGATGCCCAAGCAAAAAAAAACAGCCGCATGAAGTTGGCTTCGGCGTGCTTCGAGGGCAACTTGTCCCACCTGGCAACCTGAACAGCCACCAACCGGCAGGCCGCGGATTGCAGGAAAGGCGGCCAGAAGTCACGAATTGCATCTCAGTCTCGCAGATGGCTTCCGATTAGATTTCAACATTTTCTCAGCAGCTTCCGGTGCAACATGCAAAAATCGAACACTGACTTTTCTAGCTGCAAGAAGATTGCAAGCGACCATTCTTTCACACCGATTTGCGGCGCATTGTGACAATGATAGGGCCAAAAAATACGCTGGCAATATTGTCACCTGCCTTGCTCACACTGAAGCCACTGGCGCGCGCCCCATATACGATATGGCACGAGCAGATTCAAGCAAGGGGGCTCTACAATAGGATGAGAACTGCGACTTGCAACAACGCAAATCACAACTGTAATTTGAGCTTGGTCTTCCACCAAGAACATGCAAGTCATCTGCCAACAGGAACAGGCACAAACCGCGCCGCCAGCTCACAAACTGAAATTAATCACGGGCCCTTACACGGAGTTGTGCACAACGCCCCTGCCTGTTGGGATTCAATCTTTGGGTCTGGGGGTGGGATGCAGAAAACCGGAACAGAACCCCCGAAGCTGCTGCTTTTGGGTGGAAGGACGGGTGCATGTTGTTGCGCGTGTCCCATGCTAATGATGGATGCTGGGATAACACATTTCCCTTTCAACTTTTTTTGTTTCGTGGTTGTAAGTTCAAAGAAATTCCCGTGTGCCACCTTGAGTTAACCATATCTATACCACCCATGGTATGTCAATCAAAAGGTGATCCGAACGCAAAGCTATGATTGACACCATGTTTTCTACGGTGAAACATTCGCTCAAAATAATATAATAATTCCTCGCTTGGAGAGCGGCTTATGAAATTCATGAGCACCAATGGTGGTCCGTCCATGGTCCTGGCCAAGCAATGGGCCCAAACATCAATATCAAAATATGTTTTCATTTTTACATCGTCACCCACCGTCACTTATATACATTATTGAAACAACAAACGCCAATGTTGCCAAAACTATCATCATGTCAGAATCTATCACATGATTGTCGTGCAATCTTCAGTACTGTTACATACAAGCTTTTGAGCGTTGCAGGTAGCAAACAACCATATGAAAATGATGCGCGGAAGGAACGACAACAGCAGCAGCAGCAGCAACCACAACAACAACAACAACAGCAGCAGCAGCACCAGCAGCAGCAGCATGAGCATCAGCTTCACACGCCACCACCGCCGCCGCCGCCACCACCACCACCATCATCATCATCATCATGATCTACACCAACAACACAACAACACCAATGTGCCAATGGACCAGCTTAAAACGCCAGTAACTGCAACAACCCAAATATTTAAAAAAGTACATCTAAAACAAAAAAATACACACACCAAACGAAATAATTCGACATGTTACCACAAAACAGGAAATGTCAAATCCAAAAACGTGAATGAATCATAGCATCAGCAACTTCGCGTCTATTTTGATACCATAGCATCAGTCAGAACGTCAACAGGAATAGTTCGGCCTCGAACAAAAAGGTTTTCAATCAGGCAAGTTGCTGAAAAGAAAAGCGATTACAGAACTATAAAGACAGAAAGGGCTAAGGAAACGTACGATGTAGGAGATATGCCTGCGGTTGGAAAGTTGAAAGAGTGGCGCAACCCCTTTGTGGGAACTGGAAACGATGCAGCAAGATATGCTCCATGATTCAATGATGTATTATCCAATGCGGTTGAAGCACACCCAGTTGCAAAGAAAAGAGAATGCCATGCTTGACCTGTCCTCAAACCAGGTGATTTGTTACGTGACTTCTTCCCAGCTTTGTTCCCGCAAATGTTGTTTTTCATAATTTGCGACGCCAACTGTAACATAGTTCTCAACCAAACTTTTCCTGAAAACAAGAACCCCTCATTATAGAGGACAAAGTCTGATATAATATATATATATATCCATCTTTTGGTGCTTAAAGTTCAACTTTATACTATTCTGGCAGCACTTTTGGTGCTTAAATCCACGTGTTGATGTGTTTTCCAACATAATCTCCCCTCATCAATGACCATTAAAACATCATTTTTGGCGCTTAAAATCTCATGTTCACGGGTGAAATCACAATTTTATATAATTTTATCCCATCGACCTAAGTTTTGATTATAGTTAAGGTGACATATTTCATTCTATCCCCATTGATGTCGAATCAGCTTGGTTAAGTCCCAGATTTTCTCACTATTTCCCACATGATTCTCCATTATTCTGGAAAAATATCACCATTCATCATTCCAAATAGTGAATACATCAACAGAGTAAGATCACTTCAGCAACAATCGTGGAGAAAGCGTCTTTTAAATAGGGGGCGTTCACCCAAATTTTCCCAATTTTCCCAAGGATTCTCCATGATTCCCCATAGAATCCCCTTGGGATGATCCGCAGTTCCACCAGGTGAGTCGGTAACCCGCTGAGAACTGGAAAAGCTCCATGGGTTTGCTGGAAAATTCCAGCGTTTTCTTCGATGATTTTCTCCATTCATGGTGGTTTAATGGTGGTTTACTGGGATTTAATGATGGTTTAATGGCAGTTACCCGGCCTGGTAAACGTTTACATAACGAACTGGAAAGATCCACCATGCTATCAATGGGTAAATCCACGATTTCTATGGCCATTTTCAGTAGCTATTTTGACATAACCAGAGGGTATTCCCCAGCCTCCATTGACATCCCAAACAGTTTATGGATATATAGGACAGTCTCCATTAAAATCCCAAAGAGAATGCTCCATTTGTCCCCACTATTCTGCATAGATGATCCATAGATTTACTAAGCTTAGATTTACTGGGCTTAGTGGTTAGTAGATGATAAACCCATTTACGAAGCATTTGCTAAATGGATAAATTATCATTACCATTTCCATAGAAAATTATGAAAAAGTCGAGGTGAAGGAAACTGACCCCACCTGTAAGATCCGAAGGTGAAAATCTTGGCGCCCGCCCTCTGTGCCAAGTCTTCATCGCCCTGGCTGATGCACTCCTGGCGGCGCTGGAAAACGCGGAGGGTCAAATGGAGAAATCTATGGGAAATCTATGGAAATCTATGGAATATATAGAAAATCTATGTATGGAAAATCTAATCTATAGGATTGTGAACCACTTACTAAGTTGAATTTCTATGGAGAAATCTCTGGATAATTTGTGGGTACTCTCCTGTAAAGATACCAAAAAATGTGGAGAAGCCACTATTTATAACCATTGCTTTTCCACATTCAATGGGAATTCCAGCATCCTAAAGTGGAGGTACGTTAGCACCATATTTCAGGCCATATTTTGTGGGGATAGTCCCTTACATAGGCCTAAAAAATAGGCCTTATATATGGTAGGTACCTTCAATCAATCGGTTCCTGAGTCATGGCCATTGATACATGTTAGTTTTCCTCAGGGTAACCTATGGATCAATGCATGGACAAACTATGGATTCCATAGAAACTTTGAGGATCCCATTGTGCTTAGGTGCTTAGTAAACGCCTGGCTTAGTTTCCCAGAGATATTAACCACTAAGTGGAATATCTATCGGTAATCTACAGATAGTCTATGGATTCTGCTAAAGCCAAAAAAATGAAGTCACAACAAATGAGGATTTATGTGGCTTAAGAAACGATATATTGGGATAATGGTTGTATATATTGCCATTCATCAATGATGTGAAAAAAGGGGATTGACCATCACCAATGGAAAAGACATGAAAAAGGATTGGAACATATCGGGATGATCTATGGATGATCTAAGGATGAGCTTTGAAATTGGAACATGTTAATGGAATGATGAACATATCTTAAATTCTTGGGCAACTACATCGGGACAAAGATCAGGGGGAATGATCGCTCTACTCAAAACCATTATGCCTAAGTTGGAAAATACCTGAACATTAAATAAAATAAATGGATTGACACATTGTTCACTTAAACAATTGTTTATGGAACATCTTCAAATAAAACACAGCAGTGCAGTCACTAAAAAGTGTTTTATTTGCAACATGTGAATGCAAATAAAACACTGCGGATAAACACCTGGAGACATTGACACAGGAAATGACATTAACCGAGAAATACCCGGGGAACAAATCTCATCCGACTCCAAACCGTCGGAAAATAATCATACAAATACGGTGAGGTTGGCCAGGTAGGTCTCGACTTTGGTTAACAAACCCATGCACCTAACATTCACCTAACATTCACATTCACGGGTTACATGATGTTACATGGTTAAATCATGTTAAATCTACCCTTCAAAAATCTCATCTTTGCTGTGTAGCTTAATGACATTTAAGATCATTTAAGGACATTGGGCATCGAAATTGAGCCCATATGGAACTTTAACAAAAGCTTGATACATCGTGGCAGAAAATCCCTAGACAAAGTCTTGTCCCAAAGTGCCACCATTTTTTCAGGGATTTTCCAGGTATCCCCATGGTTTTTCAAAACCCTATGAAAATCGCCCCGGCCTCCTGGACCCATTGTTGACAGATCCGCTTCAATTCGATCAAGACTTCGGCACGGAAACGCATCTTCTCCTGGCGAGACCCAAGTTTTACTGCATGATGTGCGTTTCTTCCAACAGAAATTGGAAGTCAATAAAAGTAAAACGTATTAAAACGTGTCATTGAAACTATCAAACATATTTTTTTCAAACTACAGTGAGGTGTAAAGTCAACCATTATATATATATATATATTATATATACACGGATGTATTGTGTCAATATTGTGGACTATATAATCATCATGATTATCCAATATGGGTGTAGCATTTCAACCCACCAAAATGACACATTTCTTGCACTAAGGTAAAAGATCCCTACACCGTTTTTCCCCACAAACAGTGTGCCAAAACTCTCTCGTTCAAGCGAAAATCGTCCGTAAGGCCAGGGCAAACTGGAAAAAGTCCAGAACACCGTTGATATTCCTGCAATCCACTTGATTTATCAGATTTGGAAATTTGATTTCCCATAGCTATGTTCGTTTTCCAGAGGGTAACTAATATACTACGTTCATCACCTACAATGAATCTCACCTAAATGAAAAATCATGTATCTGTGTGACATTAATCATTATCCAATTTATACATGTTAGTTCATGGATGATAATAAACATATATGTACATATATATATATATATATATATATATATATGAGCAATCTCGAACACCCTAGGTTCACGGAAAGGACATCCACAAATTTGGGAAGGTCCCATCGCTTACCACACGTTTGTACAATAATGATATATGGTAAACTTGGGGGGTATCGCTTGCAGGAAACTGCTACATTTA
>Ga0126342_10017100_pt1 | contig 12571 bp, 12 predicted proteins | sample Cyp1metagenome_FD_92528 | JGI IMG/M metagenome (GOLD analysis project Ga0126342, IMG submission 92528) | Coral microbial communities from Lord Howe Island, Old Settlement Bay, Australia - Cyphastrea 1 metagenome | ecosystem: Host-associated > Invertebrates > Cnidaria > Coral ...
AGATCTAGATCTGCAGGTGTGAAGGTGTGAAGATCTAGATCTGCAGGTGTGAAGGTGTGAAGATCTAGTATAACGGCTGCTTTTTTACGAAGAACCCTTCGCAGGCGCTCTCGGGAAAAAACCTGGAATTGCCCAAGACTAATTTATCAAAGAGCTGCAATTTCTGTCTGATCTCTCGATACGTTGGTTGGTTCCTATCCCTTTTTTAAGTGGTTCACACCATAGCTAATCTTGGAACCCCTGCAAAAAAGCTGAGTGTTTGCTGGTTATCTAGCCTGTTTTTCCCATCAAAATGGTAACAAAACAACCCAGGTTCACCTGCCAAACGAAGGCTCACCCAGCAATCAATGGATTCATTTAAACATATACAGCGGAAACACGCGGAAACAATGTTTTTTCCATGAAATACTGCAATTAATGTGGGAAACCCAATGCCATAAACATCCATAAACCGTTTGAGGATGGTTTGCAGCATCCAATGGTGATGACTTGGGGATGGTTTATGGCATTGGGTTTACCATGGTTTACCACAGTACAGGTGATTCCACCGATTCTATGGGCATTGCACCTCCATATCCGCGCGGGAGGCACGTAGCCTTTCGTCCACTTCCTGTGGTACGTCCAGCAATGAGGATTCATGTGCAACAATGGCTTTTGAATAAATACAGAACTGCATATATACATATAATTATATACATATTATTCTGTATATATATATAACTCAGACTAATATTAGCACTCGATTATACATATAATATACTATGACTACCCTCTATATATACTGTATATATATATAATTATATATATATATATGCAATATTATTAAATGAATACATGTGCGTATATGGGATGGCAAATGCATTGTTTGCAATGATTGTATCCTTAAACATTGATCGTGCGGATCACGGTCCTCTACCATGCTACGCCGTGATTTCAGGCAGCAGCCGTTTTGTGAGATGACCATGGTCCTATCCTCACCGGCTTTGACTTGAGTATGGGGGTACTTCAGCTATATCTCACATGGAACGTATTCGGATGTTTCTTCATTTAATATCATCTAACATGCCTCCACATTTCACCAGCATTCCGGAAGCAAGACATCCGAAAGAAACTGCACTCTTTCCTTGTGAAGTGTCAAGTGTTCAACCCGCCCCGAAAGGAACTGATCAACTGGATCATCTTTGAAACTATCAACCGGGCTGATACGAATACAACTAGTTCTCCAACGACCACAAGTTTGGCACCAACTAAGAATATCAGAATTCTGGTATTGGAATTTCCATGGAGAGGTAACATGACATAACATGACCATGAATTTCACTCATGTGTAGATGATGCTGCTGTACCCTGGCGTAATCAAACATGGCTGGGAAATCCCAATGCTATCTTTTCATGACGCCAGCTTAAATGTCCGGAGAGTATTACTATATAATGGGTTACATATAATATACGCATATATCTATTATACATATACATGCGCATAAATTTTGCATATTCTATAATTATATCATTATAATTTATTATAGATATCCTATCCAATAGCTGAGTCAAAAATTAGCATTTCCCATGAGATTCGTCGACCAAAACTTCACCCACCGAAGTTTGCGCCTCAGCTGAGGCGTGTTGGAGGAAGACGTAGAAGCTGGTGGAACGACCGAAGAGGACGCAGTCCTCAGTCTCCATCCGAAGCTGAACATCTTGAGATTGATGGGGTTGAATAGGGCTAGAACCCAAAGTATAACAAAGAAACAGAAAGTGACTTTAACCACCAAGGCACGGGTATCTGGTCAGTCATGCAAAAATGTTTGTGCTTTCTATAGTTGTGATTGGTCATAGGGTCATTGATCAAGTTTGATCTTGATTAATTATGGCTCATCATGTGTACGCGCCCGCACACTTGTGTTTGTTGGTTTGTGTTCATCCATCTCACACACACAAAAGAAAAACACATACCTACGATTGCCTACCATAAACATCCATAAACCCAATCATTAGCAAAACCAAAATCGGGAAGCGGTAGCCAAGTAACAATCAACAGGGTATCGTTTGATGGGATTAACGTGGCAATCGAGAATAGTATTCCACCTGATAATTGGCTACAAAATGGTGTTGTGGTCCAAAATGTTAGCTAAGTTGGTGATTTTTGGTGAAGATCATTCCAAGAACTAGGCTTTATGGTAGATATATTATCTACACTGAATGAGAGTTAGTTAAAAATTAAACAAAGTCATGACTGGTCCGGGGCTAGTAACCGTTGCTAACCGAAGAGCGCTTGATGTCCCATTGCTCCCTTTGAGTGTCCCTTCCTTAGCGGGCATGGACCCATCATGACCCACACGGGGTACCGGAGACGGTAAGCTTCGCCGAGGGACTAAGTGATGCAGTTCTTGTTCCCTGGACAATTTGTTGCCATTCACCTGTGAAGTCACTTGGCGAAGTTAAAATGTCAGGGAACACATAATGAACCCATATTTTTTTTAAAACCATGCACGGCGTTTGTGTTTTTAACCAACAAAAGGGTCCGTTGGGTTTCCAACTGCCTAGCTTAACCGGCCCCAGTTCAAATCCCTGGGACCAACTGGTGGCGATGCCCTGCCCGAATTGCCGAACTCAGAAAACGCACGGTGATGTGAAGCAACCAACATTGAGGATAGATTATTGTAGAATAAAGGATCCAGAAGTGATGGTTGGATCATTTCATCATATTTCATTTCGGGATAGTTGCACCAATCCGAAACGTGGCGGTAAGGTACGTACAACCCATCCAAATGATCATCAATTAACTTGTTGGTGATTAGCCCTACTTTTTTCTACTCTATTGCTGAAATCTCAATTTCGTTGACGAAGTCCCAATTTTAGTTGGTTAGTTCATGTCCAATCCCGAATTAAAAAAATGGTGCGAAAACATGTGGGCTTAGTTAGTCATCCATCATATCCATCCCACAGGAATCCCAGAATCCTCGATGCTCGCGAAGCGCCCACTGCGCCCACTGGGAGCTGCAGCGGGTCGGAGGGTCAAGCAACCTGCCACCGGATCCAGATCCAATATGGATGAGCCACCGCAAAGCTTTGTCGGACAAATATCCGTTATACATGAGGGGTCCCTTTGGGATGAAAATGAATAGGCAATAATCATTTTCACAAAAAGGGGATAAGACTGGATAATATCATTTAGCTTGGTCATAATGTTATAATGCCGACACCGGATTAATACCCCCCCTATAGGCCAGGGTAGACCTTCTTAATAATAAGCACCTTCTGAACCATTGAGCCATAACATTTTGGATATGATGAGTTTTGATAAGATTTAAATTGTAAAATCTCATGGAACCCACAAGATTCCATTGGATTTGATAAGATTTGAGTCTTAAAACCTCATGAATCCCATGAGATTCCATTGGCAATGCAGAGTGAAAATGAATATAGTAATCATTCCAGCACTGATTCATGGCTGGAAATTTCTTTTGTGCGCAGCCTATAAGGTTAATCCACATGGAAAACCCACCAATAAAAAGATGATTTCCTGGGGAAACCATGGCTTTCCATATCTATGTTAAATATGATAACATATGATTACTATTACCCATCAGCTAGCCAACTAAGCATGGCCCATCATCTAAGTAAGGTTAGTAGTCTGAGATGCATACCGGGCCGGGTCGATCAGAGCCATCCAGCTATGGCTATATTGTTGTGCAAAGGTTATCCATGCGATATATGCACTCAGCACCACTTATCTTATCCACTTACTTATTCCGAGAGCTGGTCACTCCGAAGAATTCAAGCCTTCATGAGACTCCCCCTCCATCAAGCCCCACATCATCCATGACTATGGGTCCAGACTACTGGCCTCAGGGGTTACGGCTGAATCCGGAACGGACACACCTCCTTGGTTTCGGATGTAGCCCGTGGTCTCGCACACACCCAAGGCAGGTGGCAGCCGGAAGTCGCTGGAGATATCTGGCGACCAAATGGCGTGGAGATCAACTTAGGTGGTTGAGCCAAATCCTGTTCACTTAAATCTTAAGTTATGGATTTATGGCTGAACTTTCAGTGGCTGTGGCAAATTTGGGTAAATCCATCTAACCAAAACACCAAAAAATCAAGTTGTCTATGGCCATAATCCATCCGGTCAATGGCATTCAACTCAAATAAACGTTGTCTTGGCAAGTCGTCGCGTGTTTTCCAGATTAGCCTGATTATGGTTTGATCAAAGTTGTCCCCGAAACATATTTTATTTGTTTGTGTGCTCTTTGTTTCTTTGTGAGTGTGCTTTTAACTTTAACCATGCCAAGATAAATTGTGATTCCCTTTAGATAGGGCCCGTGCATGGACAGCACCAAAAACACAATTTTCCAAGAATGTCTCTCAAATTCTTTGGGTAATAAAAGATTTGCATATATTGCGAATCCACTTGGTAAATCATTAAAAAAAACTTTGCCCTGCAACGTTCGGCTATGTTGGGTAGTTACCCCTGTCCTAGCCATCATTCCAGTGACATCACGACGTGAGGTTGCTGTAATTTATCAATATGTGTACCTCCATAATCCCCATTGTTGATGGTTAAATCCCATTAAATGCAAGTAAATACCATATAAACGCAGATTAAACCCCATTATATAAATCCCATTAAAATCACTAAAGCAAACCCATGCTATGTGCGGAAGATCCGAAAAGTCCTGTGCCTGCCCCCAGGGACTGCTCCTTTCCTTCTGGCACCTCAAAGTGATAATCTGGGCACGAAACTGTAAGATTTTTTCCCAGAAGATCATGGTAAAGCAATTCAATGTACCAGGTCTACATAGATTTGTGCAAGGCTTGTAGGCTTGTTGAGGTGACAGAACCCCCCAAATGGATTGTTGTGGTCACCGCAGTTTGTCAAAGGAAAGAAAGAAACAAATTGGCTGACCCACCCAAGCGCAAAAACAACAGTACAGCACTTTATTGATACAAGTACAGTTTCTCAACGTTTGAGATACCAGTGTGGGCTGAACATGACTGAACCATTCCACATACGTGTGAATGCAGATATCTGAAACAAAAAAAGGCGACAACAACACAGCAACATGCATTGCCCTACTTGGAGGATCATTCCATTGAGTAGGTGGTTAATAACCTTGGTTGCTAAATCCCAGTGGGTTGTCCCATCAATGACAGGAAAACCTCTGATTCTCAACCACTGTGGAGCTATGCTCCAAGTAACATGTATCAACCACCATTGATCTGAGCAAATCTGGTGGGTGGTTGACCTACCCCTCTGAAAAATATGAGTTCGTCAATGGGAAGGATTATCCCATATATTGTGGAAAATAAAAAATGCTCCAAACCACCAACCAGAAATACTAACCATGATTCCAGTGACGTCGCGACGTGAGGTCGTTATATACCCAATTTGATCGTCGTTCGTCGGTTAACCCCGATGGTAGCTCAATGGATTGGTGGGAAAATCGACACAGGACACCCGTTTTTCCATGAAATATGGGGATTTTCCTGTAATTTTCTTACTGGTGCTTAGTAGGGAATGGATGGGAATGGGGGTTGCTGGGGTATGGGGGAATGGGATTATTATTGATAGTTATTGTGGATCATTCCCTCATTCCCCACTAAGCACAAGTAAGTTTTTCCCTTAAACCAATCCATTGAGTAGCACTTTCAAAACGAGGCACGTGCATCACCAACTTAAAACAAAGGTGGGGGTCCTGGCGATCCATCGGCATGTCAATGGTTCATCTTCCGCTCAATTATATAGTTGGGTGCTGGGATAGTAGAATCACTTCATAATGTTAACCACCTGCCGAAGAACAGTACAATGGATGACTTATGGGTTGATGCACTAATTAATAACTGGGTTTCCACATATTTCAACTACTAATTAAATGCAAAAAACTATGATAATGAGGTTCTCTGAGTGAGTACCCAGCCAAGTGGTTGGCATGCAACAATGTAACAAAGGATGTCCGTCTCCATGTCTCACAGTTAGACGCCTCCTTGTCTTACTCAGAGATACCCATGTCATTGTTAGATCTGTTCAATCCTCATCTCTGGTGAGCTGGAAGGATATGCCCAACATATGACCCCAAAATTACGTATATACTGCATAGATATACGTATTTTCTATATTTTCCTATACATTATGTGTAGACAAAAACATGCACATTATGCATATGTGTGTATACCCATCCTCCGAGTGGTTGGCCAAGTAAGGAAACATCTCGTGGGAAGACCTCGGCTGCTCGTCCGGGGACGGATGATGATCTTTTCGTTCAAGGGTGGGGCACCCCAAAAGTGATGTTGGTCAAAAAGCATTTAAAAAAATATGTTAGGTGTTATGAGCATCATAAACCATAATTCTTGGATGCTCTTGGAGTTATAAACAACTTGACTTAGCTATCTGATTATCTAGGGGCCCCGCTTTGTACGCCCACTTTGTACGTTAGGTGGGGGAGGCAGGAGAGCTAATTTTGTTCATAATTCCAATAACCATCATATATATATATTTACATATTTATATATATATATACACATTTATATATATACATTTATATATATATATATACATTTATATATATATATTACACACGATATATATATATATATACATTACATATAGACATATATATATAGGGTTTCTGGATGTTTGCGGTAGGTGTGTCGAAGGGTTTTTCTTTGTTAACCAGCTCATGTTTCCGGGGGGTGGGGCCACTTTGTGATTACATAACAGGTCGGAGGGAAAAAATATATGCTGGTGTCATACTTCCTTCCACTGCTACGGAGACAACTGGGTTTTCACTTGCCACCTTCGACTTCAAGAGAATCTAAAGGAAAATACAACATGTTGACACATCATCCAATACACTCCAGGCAAAGAATGGTTGCCAACAGGTCAAAATGCAATGGCGGATTTGCATATCATTGTGCATGTGCTTTGGTCAAAAATGGTAATCCAATCAATCAAATTCATTGTTTTATATAATTGAACTGGAAGGTGATGATGTATATACCCCCAGTGACCATTTGTCTTACCCTCTGGTAATTTAACATAGCTGTGGAAAATCACCATTTTTAACGGGAAAATCCACTATAAATGGCAATTTTCAATAGCTGTGTTAGTTTACCAGAGGGTATCCACTGTATTTTTTGCATTCATCAACCTGGTATTTTGACCATGACATAATGGCAACGGAATGAGCCTGGCACTGTGACACCCTGCGATCTGATAAAACTTCGAGCGCGCTTCTTACTGAGCTCGGCGTTTTCCTGTGCTCAAGGGCTGCCCCCCTGGGGCTAGGGTGAGCAAATATTAAGCCAATGATAAACCACAAACCTCCGATATCCTCAAGTTGGGGGTGTAGAATTATCTACCAGCTTTTATATCCCACCTTCTGGTAACATTGGGGTTTCTAATTGTTCTTACCAGGTATACTTACAACACATCCTGTTTGTTTCCGTGACTCCGGTCATCTGCAAAAAACATTATCACATATCATGTAACAAAAGTACACTAGCGGGGACGCCTTCATATTTTTTGAACATAGTATAGACCTATGCCTCTGGAAACGGGTTGAAGGTAATAGATGGTGTATAAATATGTGTTTATATATATATATAATCATAAATATATACATACATGTATGTGGATTAATGACACACGTTTTGAACAGTTTTTTAAATGGTTTACCTTTGGACATGTTGTTTCCCACTCCTAAGGATCTCCCAAGTCTAGCGAGGGATAAACCCCTCTTCTCCCCAGTGATTCAGCTATTAGCCCAGCCGTGGCATTCAAAAACAACGTGAAATATCACCCTGTCAGTTATGCAAAACATGCAAGATATCCAGAAGAAATGTGTAAAGGTGACTTTTGTTTACCTTCCTTTCTTGTGGGGTACAGACTACTGTAAGAGCTGTATCTGACCTACATCTTTGCCTGGTAGACCCCTAATTGGTGGATATGTCGCGCTTTCTTTCTGCAACATTTCGTCTGTCTTTGATCGCCATGGTCAATGAGAGTCCTGTTTTTGCCCCCTTCTTTACCATAATCACAAAAAGGTAGGTTCATTTCCAAATCATATCATATGCGCACAAATCAGAACGCATTTATGATGATGATGGTGATGATGATGATGATGATGATGAATTAATGGTGATGGTGATGATGATGATGATGGTGATGGTGATGGTGATGGGTGTTCTCACTATCGTTAATTGTCGTTGTTTGATGTCAGCATGTCAACAATTTTCACCATGCGTTGGACATCCACAAACGGCCTCTTCAAAGTCGACCCAATCACGCCTTGGCAGCGATGCTTGCGGTGTGTGCCTGTTCCTCGTGATGTAATTGGATTTAGTGGAATTTACTAAGGTTGAATGAGATTGCGCAACAGTCGTGGGCATATCATGTGGATAGAATGGAAATATAATGCGATGTATTACCAACAATACATGACATATGGGTGTGTCTGAAAATGGGATCTGCCCCGAGAATTGCAATTTTTTAATTGGAAAATGATGGTTAACCAAGCAACCAATGGACTTAGGGATACATATTGTTTTCTTTGCCAAATCCATTCGCTCCACCTATGTTGGAGTGAAGCATCACTACTTAAAAATCAATCTCTAGAAGTAAACAGTAATTGGCTTATGTTCATCCAAAGTCTCAGTGGGGGTGGCTAGATAGCCCTAGGGATTCATTATGTTTGAACTTGTATCTTCAACTGGCAGGTAAAATTCCATTTGGGATGTTCTCTCAAATTGGTGTGTTGGTAAAATGAATTTCTCCGTCAAAGGCCTATGATAATTATGATTAGTGGTTTCATCCCAGTGAAACAAATGATTTTGCAATATGCTCATCATCATCACCATCACCATCACCATCCTCATCATCATTACCATTTCAGGTTGAAAAAGTATGAAAAAGTAATGATGTACCCTCTGGTAATTTAACATCTATTGAAAATACCCCATTTATATATAATTGGTTTACCTATTCAAAATGGTGATTTTCTATCGCTATGTTAGCTTACCGCTCCGAAGTTGCGCTACTTTCCTATATCCTCTGGGAACTGGGATGCAATGTCATATCGAAGGATATCGAAGGAACATGGACGGGAGCGCTCGGAACTGGGACATTTATGGCACGTACACGTGCTTTTTTTAAGGGAACCGCAACCCTTAGTTGTGTAGTGCTACATGTGAATATGATATTTATCTCTTCCATTCCAGGCACAATTCTATGTTCAAACAATTTAAATTGAAGCCCTGCATTTCCATTGAGGCATCCAATGAGATGTTGCTGATATTCATGTTCAAAAACATTTGGCCATTGGGGTTAAATGGGCTCCTAAGCTCCCCCTAAAAAATCTTATCATCCCTGACTGCAAAAAATCTTATCATCCCTGACTGCAAAGAGCTCCCAAACCGATGGCCAGTTCGCAATCTCCCCTTCGACATAGGTGGTCAATCCACCAAATCCCAGAAACGCTAAACATCTCATGTGCGATCCAGTTCATAGAGTCCCCAGTCAGTATCCTCAGTATACAGTATTCTGATGTATTCCTGGTCGGTTCTTAATTTAATTACATTGAAAATCTCATTAAAACAAGGAAAACCTTGAAAATTATTATCACACCACATAAAATCACAGGAACATTCCATTAAATCCCATAAATCCCATCAACATTCCATTCCATGCCGTTAATTTCGCAATAAGATCCTAATTTTTTGTGGTCATTCTCCCCCAATGGAAACACGGTACACCTCACCGAGATGACTTCCAAGCAACGTCTGCGCGGCCACGATGGCATGGCTGGCCTCCAGGTGATCAGCAATCTCCTTTAAGGCCTGGCCAAGTTGAACATAAGTGCTGGTAATAGTGGTAAAGAATGGTGTTTTCTATGAACCAAGAATACGTTTGTTTACCTGCAGACATGTGGAATTCATCTGATAATAACCATAGCCGATAGCAATTATGGTTTTAACAGTCCCAAGAATCGATGAGAATAATGAAACTAAAGTATTAACAAAACAAAACAATAATGGTTCAGTACGTTAGGTGGTTTTCCGGTTCGTGAACGATAAGTTGGAGAACATAATCCCAACTGACTTGTTGAGTTTATGGTATATATATATATATATTCATGGTCTATAGGGTGAGGTAAATTACTTGTGACATCAGTGATAATAATGGTAGCGGTAATGGATATGTAAAAAAAACGATAATAACAAGACAATAACATTCTCTCCCCGTAATAAAACATAATAATTCAGACTAGTAATAATGGCATGTAAAAAATGATGATGATACAAATGGCTAATCTGAAAATAATAAGTTAACTAAAACTGGATATACTGTACAACTGGAGGTTAATGGCGCTGCAAAATGATAAGGGTCGTTAACTAATAATCGGTTGATTTCTGATTAGTAGTTCAGTGGGGACCATTACAAGTAGCGCAGTGGATTTAAACAAGGAAATCTATAGCTACTTGGAAGGGTAATGGATTGCGAGCTACCTGGTGGTCGTAATTTGGTTGAGTTGACCCATGAAGTATACCCTCTTCTGTTTGAGGCTTACAGTACAATCACCAGTTAGCACACCCACTAACCCATCTAAATATGAGAGCTGCCAAGCAAAATGGATTGGTTGACCAAGAAATGGTGTGTTAATAAACAACGAATATGTTTTTTCCCCTGCAGGCACGTAGAACTAATCTGATTTGATGAGGAATGTTTTTGTTAGACGACAAACACCACCACCACCACAACAACAACAACAACATAACAACAACATAACAACAACATAACAACAACATAACAACAACATAACAACAACATAACAACAACATAACAACAACATAACAACAACATGACAACAACATAACAACAACATAACAACAACATAACAACAACATAACAGCAACATAACAACAACATAACAACATAACAACATAACAACAACAACAACAACAACGACGACGACAACAACGACAACAACAACAACAACAACAACAACAACAACCACAACCACAACCACAACCACAACAACAACAACAGCAACAACACCAACACCAACACCAACACCAACAGCACCACCACCACCAGCAACAACAACCACAACACCACCAGCAACAACAACAACAACAACAAGAACAAGAACCAGAACAACAACACCACCACCACCACCAACAACAACAACAGCAACAACAACAACAACAAAAACAAGAACAAGGCGGGTGTTAATATGTAAACAACAATGGGTCAACAATGACTATCCAAGTAACAAAACGGGAGGCATCCAAAAGTAAACACATGATGTTATTTTTCTATGCGTAACGGCACAACACGGGGATGTTTTTTTCCAGTTAGCTGTCCGACTGGTACCCCACCTCGTCGTCGTGTTTCTCTTTGGCCTGCCGATACGGCAAGGGAAAACTGCGAGAGGCACCTGATCCCAGAACATACTATGGGCTTAAACTAATCATATACTAATATACCATGTTTAAGCCCATGTACTATATACTAATAATTAGTAATACTATCAGTATGGATTAAACCATCATATACAATAGGAATCATTATTAATCTATGTGAAATGGAAACCATGCTTCTTCATCTTCAATCATAAAACTCTCCACGTGGGAGTGGGAGCCCAAAATAACCATCTGTCTGTTGGGAAGGGAGCTGCTCCAACTAGCAAAGACCCTTCCAAATAGTTGGAAAACTTGTTATCTAAATCACACGGGTCCACATTCAAACCCACACCGATGTCATGTCGAATAATTTTACACGTCCGATTAACTAAGTATAATTAAGGAATTTCTATGCGTTGCATTTTACATTGCTACGCATTACACATATCAGACTCAATATTCACATGGAGGTTTCGACATGAAATCTCTCCACCCAATACGATCTAGATCTCGGGGCCGTAACGCAACACGGGGCACCCGGCACCTGCTCCAGCTGTTTCCTGAGCTCCAAGATTTCGTTCTTCAGATCCCGGACCAAGGCATCCTGCAGCTGACACGTTGCCAAATTTTGTGCCGCAAATGGTTAGATAGTCTCTGGTAAACAAACAGTTTATTATTGAAAATTGCCATAGACCTAGTTGATTTACCCATGAAAAAAAGGTGATTTTCCATATTTATGTAAACGTTTACCAGAGGATAGTCTCAAAGTATCATGTTGATGTGCCCAGTGCACATCCATTGTGGTTTTGTCTTGTCTTTCCAACGCTGGACAAACAGTTCAAGCAAAAGTTTAAGAATGGACATGAGACACGTCACTTCAAGAGCCATCGCTTAACAAAATCGCTGGGAAAAAACACAAAGCAAAGGCATCTCCTTGCAAAGATTAATAATGTTTGCATCTGATTAGTCTGAGGGCCCCCCCCCCCTAAACAATTTGAGGGTACTCTATAACTCGCACTTTTTTTTGCCCCCCCCCCAACATTTTTTGGGTCAATCAACTTAAGAAAGGATTTCAATTTACTTTCAATTGATTTCAATTTACTTTTAATTGATTTCAATTTACTTTTAATTAATTTAATTACTTTTAATTTACTTTTAATTTACTTTCAAT
>Ga0126342_10017101_pt1 | contig 12571 bp, 9 predicted proteins | sample Cyp1metagenome_FD_92528 | JGI IMG/M metagenome (GOLD analysis project Ga0126342, IMG submission 92528) | Coral microbial communities from Lord Howe Island, Old Settlement Bay, Australia - Cyphastrea 1 metagenome | ecosystem: Host-associated > Invertebrates > Cnidaria > Coral ...
AGCAGATGTGAAAATGAGAAGGTGTGAGAGAAGGTGTGAAGATGAGAAGGTGTGAAGATGAGAAGATGAGATACAGACCCCCACTATTGGAAGAACCCTGCGCTCAGACGCTCTCGGGAAAAACCATCAAAACCTTGGTTGGTTGGACAGGTTGGTAATGGTTATTGCTACAAATGAGGGTTTGTCAGAATGTATATACATATTTGCTTATATATTTACATACTATCCAGCTATAAAGAAAATGTGTGTTGCCGGGGTATCTGAGATTGAGCCTTTTTTGTCCCCAGTATCCATCCACTGACACGTCATGTCTAGGACTTTGCTGAAACCGCCCAACAAGCCACTGGGCGATGCAACAGCCGCTGATGGGAGGGTCAGGACTACACATTGATACAAGGTTGGGCCCCCTAGGTAGAAGTTGGCTTATAAACCCCATGAATTATAGATAAATCTACACTAAAACAAGATTAAGCTACTTGTAAACAACTTTAGCTATCTAGGGGACCACAGCTTTTAGTTGTTTGAAGGCTGGCATGGTTCGGAATGGTGGTGAAATATCTTTATCTTTGGTGAGATTGATACCCTGCAACAAGCGATGCAAGCATGTTCGTGGTTTTCAGTCGCAAAAATTCATGGGAAAGGTGACACCGCAGCATTCCATTACTGTCCCCAACTGGGAGTGGAGGATAATCCCAAGGATCCTGACTGGTCAACTCCAAAAATGGCGAGCTGAAATCCGTAGGTCCGGTAATTTTGATCAGCCGAGAGCTCGCTTTTGATGCCCAGTAGGAGTGGTTTGCTGCTTGATGACAATCGATTTGCATCGTATGTGGGACCATTTGATGTTAATTCAATTGTGGAGCTGATGCAAAGCTACCTATCTCAAAATATTTGCCCCTTTGGGCTTCAAACAGAAACCCAAGGAAAATACCAATCATATGGTTGGTGGATACCCCGGATGCTGCTGAAATGGCCAAGCGTTCATAGATTTTTTTGGGGGGTCGAAGCAGAAGTAGCTTGAAGTAGACTCAGTCTGAAACGTTTTTGTTTCTCCTATGATAACGCCGAAACCATGGGTTTTCCTATTGGAAACGATGCTAATTCTGCATGTTTTGGTGGTCACCCAGTTTTAATAAACTACTCATTCCCGGAGTTCCCTTGGTTTATATTCATAGTATTCATGGACCATTATCAATGGGCTTTATAAATCAACAAAAATAACTAGGGGCCCTACAATATGTGGGGACTTGTAGGGGACTTGTAAAAAACCAGCAGCGTCTAGGTGGGATGAACAGTTACTACTTGACGACCAGTTGCATCCATTTAGACTGGTTGGTGGGTTGGAACATGTTTTATTTTCCATAATATGTTGGTACCCCAATCATGAGATAGTTAATAGAGGTTAATAATAATACAAAACTGGTTGGTGGTTTCAAACCTGAATTTTCTTTTCCATTTCATATATGGGATAATCCTTCCCATTGACGAACTCCATCATTTTTCAAGATGGTTATTGCACCACCAACCAGTAGAATGAATCTCCACCATCCCTGGTTGGTTGGTGGTGACTGGAACCATGGTTTATTTTAATGACTTTCCAGAAACAGTTGGGATGAATGGATTATAGTGGTTTAATAGATTTTAATGATTTTTTCGATTCAGTCGGGATCCCAACTGACTTTATCTCCATCATTTTTCAGAGGGATAGGTGGAAACCACCAACCAGCAGTCATACTGTTGTGAAATACACACCAGTCGTGAAAATTGTGGTGAACTCAGACACTGACCTCCAATGGATAGATCACCCATTCTTAAGGTTGGATGGTTTATCGTGCTGGCTTTGCCACAGTTGACGTGGCGCCATCCAACTGACACACGAGGGGACTTGAACGAAAGTCGGGGGCCAATTCACTGTGTGTCGGGGGCCTGCTTTCGTAATGCCGAGATTCTGTAACAATGCTGAGATCACTGTTGGCAAATCAACGAAAATGCGAAAATGCGTGGCCGATTCAAACCTGGTCGGCCATCACGCCGACCCATGGTCGGGATCATTGGTCTGCCGGACATCTGTCAGGGCCCACGGCAAAGTGACGTGCCATTGATTGTCCAATGTAGCATTTGGCGGAGCATGTGGAAAAAAAAGTCATGGTTTTCCCTCAAGTGTGCAGGTTCATGAAGGCTCCAAGGGGTCAATTTTTGCACTGATCGTCTCCTTTATACGTGTGTTGGTATAAACCCATCGAAGTAGTTCGATATATTTTCCATAAACCTTGTCAACCCACTTTGAAACTAACTTAGCAAACTATGGGGCACCAGCTTGTAGATTCCCAACATGATGACGTTTGCCAATTTCTGTGTTCAGTCAGATTCCCTATAACTACTAGGTTGGCAGTTTAAAGTGTACCCCAAATATCCCAATGTTTATCATCAGTCTCCCTATTTAGCTTGGTATCTTGGGCTATACCTTAATCACCGTTTTATATAGATGATGTACATCATTAAAAAACAAAAAATACTGGGTAAATGATAACGACCTCACTGTTCTCCCGAACCCTGGAATCATGGTTAATAAGGGAAATCATCCCCAAATGGCCCAAGAATTCAGGTTCGTGAAATATTATTTCATTTACCCAGATATATCCCCATCAAATCAATGTGAATTTCAGGATCCTAAAATGGAGGTACTGTACCATATGTTTGGCCATATTTTGGGGGGATATTCCCTGAAATTTAGGTCTTACATATGCCTTATATATGGTAGGTACCTCCAATTTAGGTTGCCCATCCGAAAATAACCACAAGCTTTTCGCTCCGAGATCACTGGAACCAATGCGGGCGGCGCCAGCACGACAGTGGCCACCACGACAGTGGCCACCACCGCTGGCAGCAGCACCACGGACGAGAGCGCTGAAACCACGGAAGGCGAAGGCTGGGATGGATCATAATATTAGATATCCATCAGTAATCCATTAGTAAATGGTTGATGATGATGATGATGATGATATAATATATAATAATATATATATATTAAACATATTATGTGTGTGTGTATGTTTGATCGTGTTTGTGCATGATAAATTATGAATGTGGTATAACTGGTACCCATGTTGATTCTGTGGCGTCTGAAACTATGCACCCCCCATGGCCTTTTTCGGGTAGCCATGTAGAAAACTCCCAGGACTTCCATATGGTTTTTATTTTATGTTTGGAGAGTCCTGCCTTTTGTTATGGAGCAGTGTTTTATAGTGTTTTATAGTGTTTTATAGTGTTTTATAGTGTTATGGAGCAGTGTTCAAATCCTCCTGTTTGAAAGTTGAACAGATTTTCAGAGTCGGAGGTTATACTCAGCTCATTTCTGTGAACAAAACAAATCGTAACATCATCCCAGTGGCTCAGTCGGCAGGAACCACGAGTCTGGACGGTGACGCGGCGGCGAACATGGAGATCAGCTATGGAAATGTCGAATCAAATGGTGGAGATCGGCGGAGATAGTGTTTATGATGTCCAACTGGAGATCTGGAAACTATCAAATCAAGAATGGGAGAATAAGAGGCCCTACTTGGGCCAGTTCACAAGCCGTTGAAAAGGCACCTAACCCTACCTGACCAAAATCTGATATAGTTAACACATAGATTTCAGCTCCATGTGCAGCTTTCAAAAAAGGAAATAACTCCCCAAGATCCTGCCCTCAGTACCTTCATGTAAGGTAGCTGAATTGGACATGACGGCTGCACGTTAATGTGATGGGTTTTCAGCAAATTGACCTCTGGAAGCCGGAGATTCCTCAGGAATATCCGCGAGAAAGGCACAACATTTAGCCGAATCACAACATGTGTGCGTACAAATATTTATTTATGCATACACATCCTGTCTATATGTAATACAATATCTATATATATACATACATGTATATAAATATATGTATACATATGTATATATATATATACATATACATATATATATATATGTACAGATACATATCTAGGTCTAATGAGTTGGAATGTAACGTAAAGTAGTGTCCAGTGAAGAGTGGGTGAATGGATTTCACGGACGCATAGCAACCCCCCAAATAGATTGAAAAGTTGGCAACCTGAAAATTAGATTAGTGAAACATCGTTGGTTTCACCCCCTGGAAGCACGTCTATCTTTTTTTTCCCCACCTGCCAGGTGAGGGTCTCTAGATTTTAACAGAGGTACTACCCTCTAGTAAACTAACATAGCTATGGAAAATCACTGTTTCTAATGGGTAGATCCACCATAAATGGCCATTTTCAATGGCTATGTTAGTTTACCAGAACTCCTTCTTCCTCTCCTCCTCCGCCTCGTTCTCCTTCGTCTTCGTCCACCTTCTCCGCCTCTTGCGCCAGCTCGTCGGGACTGGCATTTTCTCGGATCCGAGCCATACGGCGAGCTCCTGGACCCGAACACATGTCAGAATATATGTCGGATAGAATGCCAGATAGAAGGTCAGAAGAATATATAAGGGTGGGGATCACTCAAAGTAAAGTAATTTGTGGTGCTATGTTCAGAACTTACCATTTGAAGTGCGTTGTCGGCTCTCCGTGTGTTAGTATCACATATCCCGTCATGGGTTTGCATCATCAGAGTTTAGCCACCACGTTTTGAAAAACTAACGATTGTAAAAAAATATCAACTGGAAATCTACTGCAGTAAAATACCTGAAGATCAGTTCTAATATATGAGTGTATTTGGCGGTACTTATAGGGGAGTCTGAAGGGGGTAAAGCCCAACTTATGAGGATATAACTTAGACCCATTGATTACCCTAGCTGGACCCCATCTTCTGCGTACTATTGGCAAAAATCCTGTATCTGTGGCTGGTTTCCATTCCCACTGGTTTCCATCCCCATTATTGATTGGTTAAATCACTTAAATCCATTCTTTCTTCAAGCATATTCAATTCCCATATTTAGATATCTTTAGCTGGTGAATTCACCATATCTAGCGGGTGAAAGCTCGATGAATACACAGATCTAGCAGGTTAAATGCAAGTTTTTAGCTGGTTATAGCCGGTTTAAATCCCCATAAAGGTGCTTAAATCCTCATTTTCCATCAGCTATTCCAATATATTTGGTGGCAAATATAGGCAAACATCCTACCTCTATGGTTTGAATCCAAATAATTACTATTTCTTACAAATACCATATGTCCCCATATTTATGCGGTCAATTTCATCGGAATAGATGGTTTACCGTTCTTAATAGCATGGGTGGATCTTTCCAGTTCGCGAACTGTCTCCAGATGGTAATTTAACCAATCCCTAGCCGCAGGTTTTCAAATTACACCATATTCAGATGGTAAGGGATCGTGGTTGTGGGTTATAACTCCAGTTATAAATGGGATAAGTAGCGTTAATCCACTTATAACTGGGGTTATAACCCACTTACTAAGTGGGATGAGCCACCAAGTAAGGATGGTTTGCGTTTTTACTTTACCAAGTTGTTTTTGTTGCTTCCGAGGTCGGGAGTCTTCGAGCACCATCAAGTTGTCCTCGAACTCCTGTGACTTGGGATATAAATTGGTAACTGGCGAGGATGGGGATCTATCGGGGTATATGGTGGTAAGTGAACATAATATCCTTATGGGATATATTGGTTATATGGGGATCTATTGGGATCTATTGGGATATATGCTGGGATCTATTGATTTCCAAAATTTAAGATGGTTTTGGTGAACATTCCACTGGGGCATCTCTCAGATGAGCTCGTTTGTCAGGAAGGCTCAGATCCCCCATAAACCGCACAACAATTTTGCCCAACATAAGTTAATACTTACCTATGGAAATATCATGGAATATATTGACATGCACAAGCTGTTTCTGGGTTTTGCTGGTTTGTTGGCCTGTTGGTTACCCTCCAGTAATCAAGCACGGCAATGGAACATCTCCATGGACGGTTTTCCCATGAAAACCTCCGTTTACAAAGGATTTCCCCTTGCCACAATTGATCACCGGAGGATATCCCCATGTCACTATCCATATATCCCCATTTCATGGTTGGTCGAATGCCATCAAATCAAGTTGTGCCTTTTTTGCTTGCTATCTTTGTTATATCTGCGCCTAAATCCAGACAGGGTACCTATCTCTACCTATCTCTTTGGAATCCCAGGGCTTCCGCAAATCAGGCCTTCCTGCGTCAATGGCAGTTGCAGCTGCATTGCTGCAACTGGTCATGTGAGGCCAGCCGGCGCAGCACAGGGAAGAACTTATATATATACATGGTATGTGCATACATTGTATAACGTTGTATATCAGTTATTCTATTTGCTATATTGTAAGTTATACATATTAACCTTGTATGTAAATTATATTGACACATTCTACATATATGTAATTATGTTGACATTGAATATCAGTTGTATAAAGTCACATTTAACATATATTTATATATGCATATGTGTGTGTTGTTTATTCAAAAAACACATATGTAATGTATAGATATATGGTAATTTATTTACAACGTGTGAATTTATTGTCTATGTATATATATATATACATATTATCTATTTATTGAACGTATATTCCTTTCTTGTGTACACACGTGTATGTGTGCATTCATAAATTATAATGTGTCGACTTAATGCAAAAATGTGTAAATGTCTTACTTGCATTAATATTTACAATTACAATGTATTTATATAGTATATATATACAGTATATATATATACATTGACATTGTATCTACATGAATTAAATTGTAAACATATAGGTTGTTATGTATATATATATATGTACGGTATGTTTTATTGTGCACAGGCATATGTATTACACATTGTATCTCTCCATATATAGATAGATTGTTTAATCATTTAGTTTATATTGCTTCTATTGTATATGCATTATATTGTATGCATTGTATTTTGTATTGCATACATATATGTATAATATTTTGTTTTTGTTGGATATTGGCATACATTCATATTTGCTTATCCTATGTGTACTTGTTTATATGCATATCCATAGCTGCCATAGCTCACATATTTATGTATATACACATATATATGACATGATCGATGGGCATTTCTGGTTGATGATGTTGATTGGACCTCCATTTTTGTTTATTAAAAACAATTGTTTGGTGAATATATGTGAATATTGGTTTCATTCACCAGAGGTGTGATCGGCAAGCAGGGCTAAGGCTAAATTGAGAGGATCTCACAGGTGAATGGGGACGTTTTTTTTCACACATGAGTCAGTATGGCTACAAAGTGGGCCCCTGAGATAGGGTCCAGTTGTGTATCATTGATATTTGGATGGGAAAAAATGGTGAAAATCTCCGCAATTGGATGGCTAGCTTTCTAGAGCAATAGGGGCATCACTAGCTGAGGTGTTCTTTCTAGGGGGATGGTGAACGCTTGATTTTATGGTAGAAGTATCCATAGATGGGTGCAACTAAACCAACAAACATCAATGCTGGGGTTTTCCCACCTTGCACCTTTGTCAGTTGGGGTGGTGCTTGGTTATTCATTGTTGCCTGGTAAATCCATCGTTGCATAGATGGTTTGGTGTTGTTTTTCTGTTGTCAGATTCCTTGTTAAATTTAGAGGCTGTAAGGGAACATCTACAGGAAAAAAAGGTGTTTGCCTGGTAAGTCCTTTGTGTTCTGCGTTTTTTTTCCCTTGAAGTTACCCTATGGTTCTCTAACGTAGCTATTGAAAATTGCCCATTTATAGTTGATTTACCTATTAAAGATGGTGATGTTCCATAGTTTTTTGTATGTTTACCAGGCAGGGTAATCTTGTGATTGAACCCACCAAGGGTCGAGTCTGTCACACGAGCGGCGCCGACAGGGGAGATGTTGAACTTGAACATGCACAGCAGTTCCTTGCTGGGAGGGGGGTCATAGTTGTTGGAATCCGGGACTCGAACATGTTGAACATGACTGGTTGGTGGTGACTGGAACCATGGAATTTTGAATCACTTTCCAGAAACAGTTGGGATTAATGGATTATAGTGGTTGTTCATAGATTTTCATGGATTTTTCATGGATTTTTCCAGAAACAGTTGGGAATGTCATCATCCCAGTCCTGACGAACTCACTCCATGATTTTTCAGGAGGGTAGGTGGCTCAACCACCCACCAGATGAATCCTACAGTTTTTCCATTCAAACCTGAAAAATGTTGGATGTGAATTTCTCAGCCATGTTTTATAACAAAAGAGGCTATTAGCACACTCCACTTCCCCGTAATCAAAAAAAACATCTGGTGATTTAACATTCACAGTTCGTGAACTGGAAAGATCCACCCATGCTATTATATAGTAGGTAAAGCATCTATTTCGATTAGGGCCATCTATACCATGGCGAACTGTGAATGTCACAACCAGGTTTTGTAAGTCCAGGACGAGTCCTAGGTGTCGTTTGGGGATGTCATATTGGCACGTTTGGGGAGCTATTCGTTTGAGACCGAAGCCAAGAACCCGTTTGGGACCCGTTTGGGCTGGAAAAAGGCGATTCTCATTCTATCAGGGGAAGGTCAATGTCTGAGTGTTGAGGATTTGATGACATGTGGGGATGGATCAAAAAGTTATACCACAAGATTGGGGGCTATTTTATCATCCAGCTATACCAGCTATGACTTGGGGTACAAAATGAATCCCCAAAGGGGCTCATAGCCACTACATGCCACACATTTTTTGCATGCTGCTTGGTGGTGACTGGAACCATGGAATTTTGAATCACTTTCCAGAAACAGTTGGGAATGTCATCATCCCAACTGATTTCATATTTTTCAGGAGGGTTGAAACCACCAATCAGCATCTGATTTTACTTCATCACCCCCGACAATGTTTCCACTGACCAGATGAGCATGAGATAGATTGTTGCTATCATAACGACGACACGACCACATGTGAGCAGTGGCTGCTAGACCCGGGTTGATTGATGATTAGTTGGGGATTATACTCTGAAACCAATATATTGGGTATGTCCACGATCCATTAAGGGAGTCACTCTCAATCAACCAGTATATAGGGACGGCAAAATATGGCAAAGGGTTTGAACACTGCTCGTGTGAGGACAACCATAAATACTGATATTCTAGAAAGAATAGTTGGCAGGAAACAAGACATACCAGATATGAATCCTGATACTCCTATTCAACATCATTCAATCAGAATTCTGGGCGTTAGAACTTGTGTAGATTGCATTGGTTCCTACCACCCAAGTCAAATATATTCTGAGGTGGCACGTCGCAGGCTTTTGCAGCATGATTGATTGAGGTTTGAAGCGGTGCCAGTTTAAATTGGTACCTGCAGCAGGGGTCTAATTGTTGATATATATATATATATCCACCGTAGATCCGTTTGAGCCTGGCTTTAAAGTCAGCATATAGATTGTTTCGGGGCCCTTTGCAATCCATTTGTTTCCCTGCTGCCGTGGCAGAGTGTGTTTTCCGCACAAGGATGGTATCCGGAGGAAAGACGTAGACGTAGAAAGCATGGTTTGATACACTTGTTTGATACACTTGGGGGTGCAGTTCCAGTTAAAAGTTGTTATGTAGCCATAAAAAAAGGGGTCGAAGCGCATCAAAATCACCCCAACTCCACCCAAAAGGATGTAGTTTCCCTATAAGGTCTACAGATTTTCAGAAAATGGATCGCTGGATTGATGGAAAAAAATCGATCGTAAATAGTTTCTCTTTGGTTTCCCATATTTTCCCATGAACCAATCCGTTGACTGATAAAGTAGCTGATTGTTGGCACAATGATCTTCACCTGTCCGCTTACATTTGGCTATCGCAGATAGAACAAATGCTTAAAAGTGCGCAAAATGCAAATATGCCTGTCTGGAAACAAGGCAGTATGGCCAGTTGATATATCATTGAATGGGGAATATGATTACTAATTCGTGGATTTGAATGGTTTGGATGGATTTAAACCATTTTAATCCCTGGGCTGTTCAATTGGGAGGGACCATCGATTCGTAGCAAATGAAATCACTTCTTTGGGGGCCGCGGTGCCTGTATTTTTCATCAACCTGGACTTATTTTCATCTGGGATTCACAATAGATTTGGAATCTGGCAGCTGTGTTTCAGCAATAGATGTCGGTCATTCTCGATACCCTCTGGTAAACTAACATAGCTATTGAAAATGGCCCTTTATAGTGGATTTACCCATTAAAAATGGTGATTTTCCATAGTTACGTTAGTTTACCAGAGGGTAGTGAACCATCCCATGTTTTTTCGATACCCAGGACATCCCACGACAAACTTTACGATACTTCCCGCCGTAGTCACCTTAGGAAATGTAAGAACTCCATCATAGCGTTGCTGGGGAATACCCCCCGAATGGCCACTTTTTTGGGGAACATGATATGATGATAAATAACGATATGTTTTTGGGTACATGATTTCTGGACAAAGCCATAATGATCCAATAATCTAAAATGTAATTTATATAAATCTATACAATACATATATATATATATACATAATTTTAATATACATACTGCACATAGATTTCCCAAGTAAAAATATGCTTTTGTCAGGAATGCCAGATTTCAACCCTGATTTCATCTCCGGATTCTCAGCCAATCGCTTGGCGGCCCTCGGACAGTGTTTTTTCTCGGGTGCGGTATGGTTTGCTCGGACGGCTGGAAGGGTACACACGCGAACGGCGAACGGAAGCTCACTTTGCCCAGTGCACAGGTGTTTCCTCACTCGAATGATGGTTTATGATGGTTTGTGATGGTTAATGATCGTTTATGATGGCTTATGAGGGTTTATGATGGTTTATGAATATAAGTCATAATTACCTATCATAAATCATAACTATATGTGTCTAATATATACGTGTATGTATATATATATAGCATGTGATTATGTCTATATGATGTTGTCATATCTTATCATTGCTGGAAAATATCATCTGGAAATATCTCCCATCTATGGTGGCTTTCCTCTCAAAAATACGCCTAAGTTTCATGATTCGCCTCAGTCTCGCCGCGCCGGTGATGGAACAGGTTGGCAACCAGTTGGAACGGTGAATTATAACCACCTGAAAAAAGTTGGTAAATGGATGATTTTACCAGACTTTACCATGTGGTATTTTTTCTGAGTTTGCTGTCCAAAAATCACCATGTGAGTCTGTAAATCATCCCAGTTTTGCGAGATCTGTTGCAGGCATGGTTGCAGGCATGGTTGTTTCCCTGAAGATTACCTGAAAATGCTGACGTTTCCTATGTTCACTTATTGCTGGTTGGTGGTTTCAGACATTTTTTATTTTCCATAATATGTGGGATAATCCTTCCCATTGACTTTCATATTTTTCAGGGGGGTTGAAACCACCAACCAGATTGGAAGGTATCATCAGTGGGTTACACCCAACGTCTTTGGAAGAGCCCACATATTACCCGACCTGGTAAACGTTTACGTAACGAACTGGAAAGATCCACCATGCTATTAATGGGTAAATCACCATTTTTTTATGGGAAAACCATGGGAAAATCATGGGGAAATGGTGATTTATATGGAAAGATTCAGATCCACCATTTTTAATGGGTAAATCCACTATTTCGACTGGGCCATGGCTTCAAGTTCGCAAACTGTAAACGTTTTACCAGGCTGGGTAGCGGTGATACATCCCAAAAAATATCACGATTTACATCATGAAACGCTTGGTTTGGAATTCCTGGATGTTTTTTCGTTTTGGTGAATTGCCGGTTTCACAAAGAAAAAATACCATGAAGATCATGGACATTTTTTGCGCCAATTTCGAAGGATGGGCCAATTTCATGTTGCGGGAAAATCGGAAAATCCTCATCTCTGGGCAAAGCCATCTGGAAATTTTGGGAAATAAATCGGATTTTCTGGGCACTTGAACTGGATCGAATTGGACTGGAGCAACTTTTCTTGAAGAATTTTGAACTGCAGGAACGAAGCGTGAAATGTCACTGAGAAGATTTGATCCATGAACAGAAGACCAAATGTTGATGGATTGATAAAAGGGGCCGTGTGAACTGTTTTATCCGGAATTATTAGCTGGATATACTGGGATATTAATGAAACATTAACGGGAATATTTCATGGGGTAGTAACCATGTTGCTGAAGTAGAACGATGTCACAAAAAAAACGATGTTTTTCTATAGAAAACAAGGCATGAATTGGGGAAATCACCCCAAATAGAATTTGTTTATCGTTGAGGTACCCTCTGGTAAACCAACATAGCTATGGAAAATCACCATTTTCAATGGGAAAATCCACTATTTCTATGGCCATTTTCAATAGCTATGTTAAATTACCAGAGGGTAGGTGAATGATTCATTCATTCGCTAAATGACCTCAGGGGATTTCTCCAGATGACCAGAATCAGAAGTGAGTTGAGCCAATGGACTTCGAGCCATGAAACTATTGAAATAAGGCTTACCCGACCTGGTAAACATACAAAAAGCTATTGAAAATGGCCATAGAAATAGTGGATTTACCCATGGAAAATTGTGATTTCCCATAGTTTTTTGTATGTTTACCAGAGGGTACCCTCTGGTAAAATGGTTTCAATGGCTTACCTCTACTATAACCCCAGTTTTTTCAGTGGATTAACTCTACAAAAATCC
>Ga0126342_10017102_pt1 | contig 12571 bp, 18 predicted proteins | sample Cyp1metagenome_FD_92528 | JGI IMG/M metagenome (GOLD analysis project Ga0126342, IMG submission 92528) | Coral microbial communities from Lord Howe Island, Old Settlement Bay, Australia - Cyphastrea 1 metagenome | ecosystem: Host-associated > Invertebrates > Cnidaria > Coral ...
AGGGAGTACCACGAGCCGCCGGGGCACCCCCTAGACTGATTGCTTGGCCCCATCAAGGGTAGTGGGCGCACTGTTTGAAGCTTTGACTAGGCAGCCCTTGTTGGATTTTGGGAGTTTGGGTCGCAGCTTGGCACCAGGCAACGCAGCAGACTGTGGACTTTGAGAGCAAGTGGTATCAACAAGCTGCGGCCATTGGGGAGAAGCACAAAGTCTCTCTGAGTTTCAGACCGTGCGCTGTTTATTTATTTATTTATTTTTGTTTTCTTTTTGTGTTTTATTGTTTTTGTGTTGCTGTTTTTTGTTTTTTTTGTTTGTTTTTTTTTGGTGTGTTTTTTTTTTGTTTTTTTTTTGTTTTTTATTATTAAGCATTTTGTGTCATAAGCCTATGGATTCTGTTACTCGGGAAATCCCCGGGTGTTTGTTTGTTGCCAGGTTTATGTAATTGGAGAGTATGGAGAGAATGAAAGCCATTGGTGCCAAGTTTGTTTCTGGCAATCATGAAGTGAAATTTTATCACCCAGCTATGTGGGTTCGGCGAATGCAAGAGTACATTCGAGTACATTAGAATGTTTGGAATGATTTGATGATTGCCAGTTGCGGCAAGACCAGACATCTACACCCAACCCTGCAGATCATTGCGGATCCCTTCCGGAAACATCACCTGCCCCCAAACATGGCAATGGAAAGTCTCAATATTCAATCGGGAAATATAGAGAACGCATTTCCAAATCAGGGCGATTCATGTCCAAAGGGAAAAAAAATCCCCGTCCTCACAGCTGCCAGCGAGGACAGCGCTGGCATCCGCTTCCGCGGCTTCCCAAGCCTGGCTTTCATGGCTCAGTTCACCGTCATCCCCTAGGGCAGGGTTACCACATTGGCTCATCATTCGCATCAAAGGGGCTACAGCTACTATGACCCCCCCATAAGACCAACAATGGGTTGAACGTGGAATTGGAGGGATGTGGAGGGATTTCCCATGCTCTGTTTTGAAATCACCGAAGGGTATGTCACGAATATTCCATGAATGTTCCATGATTATATATTTTTTATATTCCATTTATAGTCCATGAATATTCCATCAATAGTAACCTAAAATTTCCCAACCCCCCCAATATTGAACACCACCTAACTGGTCCCAAATATGTGTAAATCCCCTACAAAACAAAACTAGAATTTCTGGGGGGGGTAGTCACAAAAAAAGGGGGGGATGGATCGATGCATTTGGTGATGATTGATAGGTAAATGACCTACCCAATATCGCTGGTAAGGTTTATCCCCATGTTTGATGTCATATCCCTCGATTTCGATCACTATGAATTCATAGCGTCCTGGGATGTTTCCTGTTGCGCCTCCAAGTGCAAATGCGCCAAGGCCCGGTTGCACCTAGACAACTGGAGGTGACAATTTCATGATATAAAACTGGTGGCCTTAAATATCTTAAATCAGAATGTCAATGGATTGGTTGGAAGAAAATTCTGCAAGGAACTATAGTTTTTTTAGTAATTATAGAGATGTCCTCGTCTAAATTGTCCCATTATCCAATTCTAGGAGAATGAGGAAACCTTGAACACTGCGTGACATTAACCATGAAGATTGGGGATATTATGTGCATAACATGTATTATATAACTATATAGCAATTAAAAGGATTTAAAGGGACTTAACTAGCCAATAGGGTGTTGCAATTGGCATATGCTGATTGCCGAAAATTGGGAAGCAAAAAACCTCACAAACGTCCTTCCTGGGGAATTCATGTTTTAAATCATATTCCGACATCTTCCCATCAACCAATGGTAAATCCATAATCTAACCTAGCAAGATGGGGAAAATTTCCCGCACGGAAAAATCGAGAAAAAAACTGTTCAGGGCTGGCACCAGAGGGACGGCAACAGCTCTCTGCCATCGATCTGCTCGATCGCTTCGCTGTAGCAGGCGACAGCCTCCTGGCGGCTGTGGATGAGTTACCCCCATTGAAACAGTAGGGACTCTCCTTTTCCCAAGGTAAATTGTGGGTAAATCCGGTTGTGAAAGGGCAAGCAAAATTCCCAACCCACGGAGTTACAACAAATTTCTTTGGGTGCCCAAGTTTGACATGCAAGGATGGGTGATGCCGCCTCTTGCACGATTCTACGTTATCAAGCAAGGGGCCCACAAAAGTAGACCAACATGGATTTCCTGTTTGCCTTCCAGAATCATGCTATGGGCTATGATACTATAAAACATGGATTCTCAAGGGATATCCCTTCTACACAGCCGTCTTCCGTTTGCGGAGCTCTTGCGTTTGAACATGTTGGAACTGGGGTGAAAGTTGTTTTTTTGGGCACGGTTCCTCATATTCCTCCGACCCTTCCTCCAAAACAACAGGGCCATTCATCCTTCGATCCGTGTCCTGAAAGTCCTTCCGTCGTACAGCAGCATCCCCGCGCTCTTTGGCGCGGGCCCCCATGGCGAGGGGCTACCCTGGGCTTGGTGGGTGGTAACTATGGGTACCACCGGTACCACCCCCTAATGTTTGGGCTAGATTGGAAGTTGGGATGGATATGAAATGGTCATGACCACCATCAGCGCTGCCGGAAACCACGATTTTTTTCGCCAAATCTGATGTGTCCAGTGGGTTTTCCCTGGAACCCATCGTGGGACTTCATTGCGCACCTGCAGTGCCACTTCTTTGCAACACGGTGCCGGTCCCAAAAATCCGTCCTTCCACGATTACTTACAATGCTGATTTGGGATCTTTGGGGATGGTTCCAACTAAGCCTTGGGGGAAACAAACCTATAGTCATCGGTATAACCGGCCACCGCAGAATTTGCAAGTCATTCAATCTCCTCAGTTTCACTATTTGTGTCCATCATGCGGCCAAACCTCATCACCAAGTGCCTAGTCATGTCTTTGATTTGGGCGCAGCTGCAAGTTTGCAAAGGGATATGTTGAGGCTGTGTTGGTTCAAAACAGGGATCCTCATCATCACCAGCATCATTATGATCACATTTCATAATATTAATAATAATAACAATAAATAAGAACAATAACTATAATAACAATAACTGAACAATGAAAATTAAAATACTAAAAACACTAATATATAAGAATCATCAGCAGCATCATCACATCACCACAGCACCACATCGCCACATCGCCGCATCGCTTCTCCTCACCTCCAATCACTTTACTTTTAATCGTTTCGAATCACTTCGAATGTCTAAATCTCATCATGTTTTCCTTTCATCTGCAACTACTTTGCTCTTTCACATCTTCCCATCCTCTTGCATGTAGCATGTAGCCCATTCAACTTACACCTTTCATCTCTTTTCAAGTCGTTTCACAGGTGCTCGTCCCTTGAAACCCGTCGCCCAGCGGCGCAGTTGGTGACCATCCTTTGGGTCCACCATTTGCACCGCGGCCGTCAGTTGTACCACTTGAGAAGTTGCCAGATCTTCCAACGCTCCTGGCATGGGGCACTGTAGGGGATCAACGGGTTGGCCCCAGGATGGCACCAAAAACTGGCCAATTGGCATCCCCTGAAGTATGGACACGGCGCATCTGTACCCACGTGGCTATTTTGAATAGGACTGATGGCATTTTTGCAAGGTGTGGGATTGAAAACTTTGTGGGTTCAAATAGTTAAAATTATGTAGCCTGTAGCCTCTTCAAATTTGCTGGCCAATACTGGTCAAAACTTCAAACACAGTATGTTGCCAACTGACCCGTACGAAGTAAAGGGGCAACTGATACGGCGGAGCCGACGATGAGCGTCTGCTCTAAAAATCGTCGATTGATCATCATTCCAAAGAATGCTTCTTTTGCCAGGGCCTCTCTAAGGTTTGCCCTGACCGTGCCCATGCTCATTCACGGGCTAAGCAGGCTTGGAAACTAAAAAGTGGATGAAATGACCAAAAGCGGATGCTGCCCATGAATTTCATCAGGATGGGCTCCCCGGCTCCCCATTTTGTTGGGATATTCACCATCCAAACAGCAGCTCCACTCCAGCACCGCCTGAAACGACTTTTCCAGGAGGTCTAGGAAGGGTTCGCCGGACACCACCCCGCACTCCTCATGCCTGGCACTGATTCCCTTAAGCGGTCCCTGGGAGTGGAAGTGGTACCCCAACATAACTATGGAGAATCACCACGTATAAATGAATTACAATGTACTGGATATAAATTGGCCATCTAGGATTCACCCATTCTAGGCAATTCATCTACAAATGGGCAATTTACCATCGCTCTGTCAAATTACCAGAGGTTTACAACACTAGGGGCCAGCGGCCAGCTAGGGGCCAAAGAGTGCAGGTAGAAACTCCACTTCTGAATGCTTGTGGTATTGCAGCTATTGATGTCAAGGATGGCTACAAATAGCAGACGCCGCTTGGGGAAATAATTGAAATAATGCACTATCATTGAATCATTAACTATCATTGATCATCTATAGAATCTATCCCTTTTGGTTGTCACATGGAGGTCATGGAGGGAACCTTCTATTGGTCAACCAACTCATGGAAAAAGTACATCTGTGGCATCTATGGCCCTGCATCAGCCTCATGAAGAGCCCAGAGATCTCGCTCAACCTGAGAACGGCAGAGGCATCGGACAAATCCCCACCAGCCGCAGAAAGCGGCACCACTTGCAGAAGGACATCGCAACAGCCCTACAAACAGCTCCAACAACTGGTGCCTCCCAACAATGCGGAATGTGTTTCATTGGTCAATTGTGTATACTGTATATGTATCTTTGTAGTCATGTATATATGACTTATGTATTAGTTCATGTTGGTTTTAGATTCATTTGTCACAATGTGGTAGTTACCCATTTTTTCCTCACCATCCAAATGCCAAGACGCAGCTCCTCCATATGTCCTGGATCTGAATCCGTTGGATCCACTTCCACCTGCCATGGAAATCCCCTGGGAATCTCAGAAAAAAAAAACGAAAAAAAAACTGCGAGTGGAAATCGATTAAAGGGATACCGTATATGTGCGTGTGTAAATATATGTATGTGTATAAATATATATATATATATATATTTATTTATTTATTTATTTATTTATTTACTTATTTATTTATTTATTTATGTATTTATATATTTATTTATTTATTTATCTATTTGTTTATTTATTTAGTTATCTATTTATTTAATGTGTGTGTCTGCATGCATGCATGGATGGATGTATGGGTGTATGTAGGTATGTACGTACGTACGTATGTATGTATAGATAGCTAAATCTGCTGGAAATCACCATGTTTTTGGCGATGGAGATCCTCATGTTCAATGGGGAAATCACCTGCAAACCAGAACGATTTCTTCCACCTGCAATGAGTTGAGCAGCTGCTCCGCATCAGAGACCTCAGGTCTCATCCCACCAGGCCATCCGAGCCAGGAAAATCCATGACAATCAAATACACAAATATGTTGATATACGGGTTAACCAGTTGATGATATGCGTCATTGCAGTTGCAGCAGTTGATGAAATAAACTGGTTTAACTGGGAAATCCAGCAAAAATGATTGTTTTACCAACTTAAAATGATTGAAATAACATGAAATGACCGACCAAAAGATATCTTTGATTGAATTGATTGTCAGGAGATCTGATCCTGATTCGGAATCAAACATGGAGAATGATTCACGAATTTTTCTGAGAACGTCAAATGCCCATGGACCGTCATTAGTAGGGATGAAACGCCAGGCTTCTGTGAGTAGGTGTGCATGAACAAGTTTACAGTGTTTGCTCCAGACAGGGTGTGTCTCAAAGGCATCCCCATTTTGAGAGAATTTTGTGTGGTCAAACTTTTTGAGGCGAATTAATTGTGGGTCCAAAACTTTGGCACCTCAGCAATTTCGTTGTTTTTCGTGGGCTGCAAAAAGTCTGTATGTAACCATATCCGAACAGCATGGGATATTCGTGCACCTTCCGAGAAAATAATCCAAAAGCCTGCCTGGGCCACCGATTGATACTGCCGCTGCTCTTTTTTCTTCCGGTCCGCAGGCGCGCTATTCACGAAATACTAGTGGGAGTGGCTTCAAGAGCACTGACATCCAAAAGAAAGGATCGCAACCCGCCATTATAATATAGCATGCATATATATATATACACACACACATAACCATACATCGTCTTTTTTGGACATCTAATTATGGGTCCCTGCTTTTGTTCAGAAAGTAGACCTACGTAATCCTACGTAGTAGGGCATGAATGGAAAACGAAGATCTTTCCAACTAAGAGTAGGGGGCCCAATTTTGACCCAATTCCTTTTTCCATACCAAGCCGAATTTGATGTCCAAGTTTGCAACCTCCCAGATTTTCTGGTGAGCTTGGGCTTATCCCTGCCACGGGGCAGTGTCATCATGCGTGCACTTCGGCCGCGCATGACCAACAGGGTGCTCCAACAAAGCATCAAAACAGCTGAAGAATTGGAAGTGGCGGATATCCACCATGAACCCCCAAGAAGATGAATCCAACCTCTGTCACAAAATTTTCGTGAAATGCACTTCCAGTCACTTTCATGAATGTATCATTAAGAATGAATGCATCCAGTGGACCTTCGACCTTGGAAAGCCCTCCGAGAAGCTTTCACCTTCAACGCGGCGATCCGCTCAGTGTCTTCTCATAACTGCCTGGAGAGCAACCCCGCCAGGGCCCCAGCAGGGAGGATATTGGGGGAAACCCTACACCAAACTCACCAAACCAATGGGCCATGTTTGATTTGGGGCTTTGCCGCAAAAATGCGGAAGGATGTTGTGTTCCTAAACCTGCTGCATAGGACTGCGAAATCTTTTCAGCTTAGCCAGCTTGCGTTGTGATGAATTGAACAAGCAGTGCAGGTATAATTTTGTATAGCTCAGCCCCACGCCTGCCTGGCAGGGGAAACAAGACAGCACTCTCCGTTCTTCTGAAGTTTCTGACGGAGATGTTTCAGAAGCTTCGCTGGCTTCGGTGGTCGGGTGTGGCCTCGGCAAAGGTCTGGTGCCAGGGTGACTGCCCAACTGCCCCCGCATGAAAGTTGTCCATCAGTGAATGAGGCCGTGAAGGTGTTTGAATTAGTTCTGACGTATTTCACCAGGCGTTTCAAGTGCAACTAGCCAGAGGTTCTTGCAAGGTTTGTCGTTTTCAGTCATTTCATGTGTATTGTTTTCTTGGTTGTTTTTTCTTTGTTTTTTTGCCAGATACGATTTTTGTATGTATATAGTTATGCCATAGAACAGTTTTTGTCTTGTCGAGTCACATGGCATCCTCAGCTAATACTATACCAGCCCTTGGTATGAGTCAGCAAGGCCAAGGGGATATTTCAACTTTGGGGTCGGTTTTCTTTGTTGGGATGCCCATCGTCATTGAGGATCTGAACAGTTTTCGGTGGTTCGGTACCACGCGTTTACCGCTCTCAGGGCCCGGCAAATCCGCCAGGATTGAGATCAACTCCGCCATGAGGTCCTTGGCAAATCCGTCAACTATCACCAAGATGGATCGTAAAAATGGTTTTTCTATCAGTCTGATTCAGTTATGCTGTTATGCTATATAAATCGATGTTGGTGGAAAATTTACATAAATTGACCGGGCCCTTTTCCACTGTAGACGTGTTTTTCTTTCTTGGGAATGAACGAACCTCTTTTTGGGGAATCCATCGCGTGCCCATCCTACAGCTCAGTCAAAGGCACTCGTGCCCAGTTCTGTTCCAAGTGCAAAGGATTTCCGGCCACAGGTTGCCACCAGGCCATATGGGACCCGTGGCTGCAATGGATCACCGCACAATCGGACACCAACCTCGGGGGTCGCTGGGAACATGGTTAACACTCGCAGTGACTCCAGGAATGCTATTGATATTGGAATTTTCCCTGGCAGTTTTCTGAGCTGTGAGCACAAGGGTGGAATTCCGCGTCTTAGGTCCCATTAAAGAATGAAAATGCGGATATGCCACACCGCTAAGCCCTCTGACATGGCCACGTACCAGTAAAAATAAATTCATAGCAACCGCCAAGAAGATGGAAGATAAGTTTATATATCACAATTTTCAAGTTGTTTTGGTAGGGTTTTACTTGCCCATATTTTTGGTGATTGCTATGCATGTTCACTTCACTTTCTTAACGTTGGGGTGACAGTCAGCCCACCAGTAAGTGTGGAAACCCATCTCAAATGGCTGCATGGTTTGAGCTAAACTTGAAGGAAAACACAAGCATTTTTTGAAACCTACCCGCGAAGAAAACCAACAGGGTCACTCATACATACCCACTTACAGCATGCATACGCACACATATACATACATACATACATACATACATACATACATACATACATATATATATATATATGTGTGTGTGTGTGCCTACAATAGAAACAATATAGATGTGTGTGTGTGCGCGTGGGTGCGTATTTGCTATGTACCTATGTACGTTCATACATATACATATACATATACATATACATATGCATATACATTTACATGCACATATACATATACATGTGCATATATGTATACATATACATATGCTTATACATAAACGTGTGCCTATACGTATACGTATACATACACATACATACTGCAAAGATGGCAACGGCTGCCGCACCCGGGGCTTTTCCATTTGAGACAATAAGCCTACAGTCGGTTGATGTACCTGTACATGACATGTATGAAATGGCCAATTGCAGGGTGTATGTTACAGAACAGCTTTACACCCTGCCTTTTACGCCGCACATTCCCTTTGGAAGTGCAAGTAAATTTCTAAGCTGCTTTGTCGTATTCATCTTCGAAGTGTGGATCCTTGCTCTCTTTTGGCAAGGGGTCTCTGCCTTTTCCACCACTTTCCTGATCCACTCGACGCTGATGACTTTGCTGCTGGAATAGTTGGTCTTCATGTTGAAGGCGTTGGCTCCTCTGGGCAAACAACAGGATCTTCCACCGGCTCCATTGCGCTTTCTCCTCCTTCAGCTGGGGCCCCATGGTCAATCACCTCTGACATTGAGTCCTCCTCCTCAGTCTCAGTCTGAGCACGCTTGTAGTCCTCGTCAGTGATGTAGCCCCAACCATAGTGCACCGCCATCCATTCATCTGGCATGTCGCTTTTCTCCAGGCTCTCACCCGGCATGACCCTGCCAGCTTCATAGTGCATCAGATAGCGTCTTTTGCCACTCCATACCAGCTCGCTCATTCAAAAACGACGTAGATACCCAAGCCTCTTCGCCACGTAGCGCTCCACACCAACAGCGTCTCCCGAGCATTGCCAGCGGTATTCATCGTACTCATCTTCACCCATGTTCTTGTAGAGCTCCTCGTCCTCGCACGCAATGGCCACAGATGCATAGTCAGTCTCAAAGCCATCATCCTCATCCTCCGGTTCTTCTGCTTCCACCTCCACAATCTCCATGTCATCAGATGCAGCGTCAGGTAGATGTTCAGCGCCGCAGCCACCATCCAAGTCACCCAGCCTCATAGCCGTCCTCATCAACCTCCACTTCCACATCTTCTTCCTCTGGGTCTGACTCTTTTGCTTCTCCACTTTCTCCACATTCTGCTTTGACCTCCTCTGAAGTCACCATCCTCACATAGTGCGCCTCCCTCTCGAAGCTTCTTCAAGCTGGAGTTCTCCGTGAACTTCTCCCCATCAATCTCGATCTCAGCGAACTGGCCCTTCTTGTCCCACCAAAGGCACCGGATCACCTTCAGCTGCTTCATGTTGTGGGCCCATGTTGAGGTCCTCATCATCGTCAACCTCATAAACTCCATCCTCCAAAGTTCTACCATGCCACCCAAAGCCTCGTGCTTGCTTTTGCTCTTCTGAAGGCTCAGGGTCTCGAGGTCGAAGAAAGGGATCGTCAGCACCTGTGTTGATGGTGCCCAAATACTGCACATCCTCAATCTCCCTTGCAAAGAAGCTCACCACAGTTGTTGGACCATCAGCACATTCTGGGATCTCATCCTCATTGGCCTTGCGCTCTGCCATCCCAACCACATTAAGGTCCCGAAGTAGGCTGGGGAACCACGATCTCTTCGCAAACAAACTTTCCATTCTTCATCCCCGTCACCGTAGGTCATGTCATAGACCTCCTCAGCTGTCACTGCTTTGATTGCCTGCTCTGCATCAGGCTCCTCCTCAGAGTCCAGGTCAATGATCTGGATTCTTCTCACCGTCGAAGTTGCCGCTGTTGAACTCTGACCACCTCCAGAAACCCCACTCCCACTGACAGAAGATCCTGCAGTGGGTGCTTCAGCACCCTGGGACTTGACAGGGTATTCACGGCTCCAATGTCCACGTTGGCCACGTAGCTTGCACGCATCATAGGCCCTTTCCATTGTTCTTGCCATAGCCCTTGGGGTTCTTGCCCTTGTTGTTGCAGTCAAAGTTCTGCCCTTTCGATTTTCCATCACCTTTGCCCTTTCCTTTGCTTTTACCATCTTTTCCAAAGCTCTTACCTTTGCCACCTTTCTTGCCCTTCCCTTTGGGAAAGCCTTTCACTCGATCCACCTCCATCGGAACTGCCTCATCGTGCTGGTGCTTGTCCTTGATGTCCATCTCTCTGTAGACCGTGGCTGAATTCCAGCTTGTAGTGGTGCGCTCATAGTTGATGACCTTCTCCCTCATAGTTGCATGTGTTGCAAATGCTGTCTCAACGCCGGGGTCACCACCTGCAGCAAGACGCTCAGCTTGGTGTTGTCGCTGATCTCTTCTCCAGCCACACTATGGTACTCCTCAGCCAAGCGCTCAAGGCCCAACACTTGCTCGGTCACCGTCTTCTCGCTGTTGAAGGGTGGATGGCTCAGAAACGCCTGCAAAAGCGCTATGCTCATTGCCCTTGTTCTCGGTGCCATCTGTCTATTGAGCGCTCTCCAGGCCTCCAATCCATTCCCTTCCTCAACCGACCTAAGGATCTTCAAGGTGCGTCCGCGAAGAAGACCAACCAAGATGCTGTGAAGTCGTTCAGCTCCTGCATGTTGCTCCAAAGTCATGTCGATGAAGTCAATTGCAGTGGTCCTCTTTTCAACGTTGTCCAGGTCAGTGCGGTAGTCCTCCTGGGCATCGAACAACCATGACCTGAAACCCAAACGCCAGCCTTGCCACTGCGTCAGCTCTTCCTGTCGGTTCTTTGGGTAAAACATCTCGGGCTGCTTTACCACCTTTCCAGCATCACCAAATCTATCTCGTTTCTCCTCCTTGCACATCTTGTCCTTCAGCACCTTGGCAAGGACCAACATTGCTGCAGCCTGGTCATTGGCTGATTGCAGGAGGCCCCTCATCTGCTCCTCATCCGTGGCTACACTTCTCGATATGTGCCCTCACCCGAATTCTGGGATCACAAGGCTCCGCTACCATGCAAAGATGGCAGCGGGTGCCGCGCCCGGGGCTTTTCCACTTGAGGCAATAAGCCTACAGTCGGCTGATGTACCTGTACATGACATGTATGAAATGGCCAATTGCAGGGGCTGTATGATGCAGAACAGCTTTACACATACACACAGACATGTACATATACATATTATACATATACATCCCGGCGGAACTGTTACTTTTCGCATTGTCGTGTCAAAATCTTATTCTCGCCTCAGCCGAGCATCAATTTTTAGTTGAAAAATGAGGTCTCTGACCCAGGGTCTGAAATTTTTGTGTCGACATCCCTTCCACCATTGTTTTCTCTTCTCGGACGCCGAAGTGCTATGCGGTCATTTTATCAAATCATATCAAATCTGTTTGAAACACCTGGCAGTGACTTCAACAAATCATGTGGGTTTTCCCACCTCCATTGAAAGGAGCGCACATAATGAAAGATCTTCTTATTCACTCTGGTTCCTTTGGTGTTGACCAAGTTGTTGGGAATAGAATCGTTCATTAATTTCCACCAATTGTCAATTCCACCTGTGTGGACTGACAGTGTACCTTTGGCCCACCTTGCTGTTGCGACAGAAGATCCTCTTAGAATGGTTACACTGGCGCAAGAGTAAAGAATTATGTTACATCCTTAACAATAAAACACATCATGCGACATCCATAATAGTTATTAATGTAAGTCATGATGCATGATTGGATTTTAAAAGACTTTAGCTAGAAACAACTATAAACTACAACTGTGGTACATAACGTAGCGTGCAAGCTGGTGACGTGCCGTGCAAAAAGAAAACTATGACGTAGCACGCAAGATGGTGTGCTACAAAGTCAAAAACGGTAGTTACTAGCCACACCCCACCCCACCCCATCTGGGCACAACGCAACATCATGTCAATGTGCAGAAAATGCGCCTTTTGTGGGACTGTAAAAATTCTATCAGCATATATATTTACATATGCATGTATATATATATATATATATTTATTTATTTACACATATACATATACATATACATACACATATACATATACATATAGGGCGAAGGCTGGGGGTTCCCCGGAAGCCAATTGCAATTTATTTGTATAGATCTGCAAAAAGGGTAGGAAATTGTTTGGTTTTTTTTTTTTTGTTTGGGGAATTTTGTTTGGATTTCCGGTTCTCACCATTTTCCATGCTATTTGCAGCATTTTGGAGCTGGAAACTGCCATTTCCACGGTATGTGCAACGGTTTTGAGTTCGAACCTCTCATTTTCCATTGTATTTTCC
>Ga0126342_10017103_pt1 | contig 12570 bp, 16 predicted proteins | sample Cyp1metagenome_FD_92528 | JGI IMG/M metagenome (GOLD analysis project Ga0126342, IMG submission 92528) | Coral microbial communities from Lord Howe Island, Old Settlement Bay, Australia - Cyphastrea 1 metagenome | ecosystem: Host-associated > Invertebrates > Cnidaria > Coral ...
GACTTTGAAATGTCCTTTTACAAAGTCCCACAAATACCACGTTTCCAGCTTTTGACGTGAAAATCTTAAAATTAAAATCGGCAACCCCTCACAGGGCGCCGTATCAACCGCCTACCTTGTTTTCATTTTCATCCTTGTCTTCATTTTTATCATCATCATCGTCGTCGTCGTCGTCATCATCATCGTCATCATCGCCATAACCACAGCCACTGATCACTCTTCTCCAAGGGTTTGGCGGTTGATTACATACTCCAGTCGACAGTTGTTGATGTTAGTATCACTGCCAGCTGGAACATCCTCCAGGTTTGATAGGCATAGGTTGACCATGTTGCAAATAATATAGCTGATGGATGACAAAGACAGTCAAGATGTGGGAAAGTCCATTGGATTATTATATAGCTAGTGGCCTTAAGTGATTGACCCATAAGGATCCAAACACATTCTTTCTTTTAAGAGTTACTCCATAGACGTTCCCTCCGACCACTGAGAACATCTGACAACGTGCCATTCTGAGCATCAAGATCATCAATAATCAAGATTCGCCCTTCTAACAGAGGTCGACAACAACCTTCACAGTATTTGCTGGTTTCATTCTTTTTTCAGTCCTTATATATTTGAGGATTTTGAGGGGATGATCTATGAATTCTATGATCTCAAGTGACTGGTATGTTTCAATGGCTTGAAGACAGTACCCTCTGGTAATTTAACATAGCTATGGAAAATCACCATTTTTAATGGGTAAATCCACTATAAATGGCCATTTTCAATAGCTATGTTAAATTACCAGAGGGTACGTTTCAACCGTTTCAACCACCGATGGGAGGCCATCCAGAAGCGTGCGGCTTCTCCTCGTTTCGCTCCCGGCCGTGCCACGCCGGCCATGTGTTTGAGCGACGGCTACGACAGTGGAGCGATCGCCGTGTCCTTGGGACGACTGGGCATAGAGCCGGCCATGTACACCGTGCAAGCCAGAGAAGTCACTCAGCACAGACCGGAAGCGTCCAGAATCACCATGAATCACCATGAATCACCATGAATCACCATGAATCACCCCTTTTAATGATGATTTTAATGATACACTGTAGTGATTATGAATGATGGAGAATGGCAGTTGATTCCCAAGGATGTGCGGGTGCTGCTGGCAAGGCTTACGGAGATGAAGCGACGAAACATGAAGGCCACGTGGAAGTTGACGCACCTGTCAAGCTAATTGGATGCATCTGGCACTGTTCAAGTTCAAGGGGATGCAGGAGAACTTTTCCAGCCAAGTTGTAATAGAAACTTTTTTTTTTCTCCGGAAATTACCCATGTCAGTGACAAACATCCGTGGCATCCGTTTGGAATCCTTAAGATGGAGGATGACGGGAAGATCCACACAGAAGTGTTGCGTTGGATCAGCATTGGCTGAGCTCCAAGCATTGGACTATCATGGACTATCCGACTATCATCGACTATCCCCATATCCAAAAGGCAAAGCTTGTGGCCTGTGATTTGACTTGTTATGTGAACCATTGCCTTCACATGGTGAATGGTTGCCATCAAGGTGACCAATTCCACAGCGAGAAGAAGTTTCTTCGCCACTCGGTTACAAGGGTCTAACGGGATATGCTTTAGGACTCTATGGGGATGGTTTTGCCATGTTGCTTGTGAGGGTCAGATATCTATTTCTACTTCAGGGCTATCCGTGCATCCTTGAGAAAACCATCCAGCTTTGAAAGTTGGATGGGTCGTTAGCTGCGGACATTGAGGGCCATGAACATCCTTGGTGCATAAAGGGCGGGATTGTCAGAGCCCACACCTATGGCCCTGTGGAAGAGCACGGAAGATCATGTCGTAGGACGAACAAGAGAGAGAGAGAGAGAGAGAGATGTATACACAATATTTATTTACAGTACATGATATAGGTATATATATATATACACATGAAATGTAGTATAATATATACACATAAACAACAACTGAGTTTGCTTCGCATATGTTCACACATTTATTCGCACATTTCCCGAAACCCGTTGGCCATAGCCCTTTTTGGACTCAGGTGAGAATGCTGAGAAGGTGTTCTACCAGCTGAGACCGGGCTATGCCAACGTCACAGGGCCATGTTTAATCCGAAAAAATTGTTTTCCAGACTTGGATGATTGGAAGATTTACCCTTGTTTGGTGAAAACCATGGTTTCCATTTTTTCTTATAAATAACCAATCCATTGCTTGCCGTTTTTCTGCAAAACTGTTGGTCTTGGTTCGTGCAGTTTCATGGAACGTGAATCTGCTAGAAGGTCACGCAGAAGCATTTGTGTTGGATCATGTTGGATCGAATCTTTTGCCCAAGGGTGAAGCTTGAGCATGTGAAGTTGCAGCAGATCAGATTCAGAACCCACTATTTTATGATATTTTATGTCATTTCACAATTGGAATCTGTTGGGCTATGATCAATTTTAGGGTCTGCCGTGGCTTCCGGAAACTCTGCTAAGGTTGATGACAAGGCCGCGGCAGGCTTATCCTGGATTTATCGCCAGGCATCTATGTCTGGGCAGCGGATGTTTCTGTCTGGCAGTGGTGCAGATGAAATCGTCTCGGATTATGGAAGCAAAGGCGTGCCCTTTGACTCTTGGATCACACTGAGTATTTTGTGGATCTAGCTTTTATATGATTTATATAACATTTTATCATGTGCCACCTGTCAAAAGTTGGATTCATACCCATGTTCGAGGATGGTCATCAATCCATTAATCGGGATTGCGGTTAATGTAGCCATTATCAGGAATTCCTAATGATCTAATGATGGTGGGATGACCACAAGCCATACCCTGTTTTGGCCACTGCACATATGATTTTGCAATATCTGAATGGTGTTATCAAGGGTTTGTTATTATATGTTATTATCAGCCACACATTGGATCATTGGATGATGATCTCATTTGACAGATGTGCCAAAAGTGCTTTAACTTTGACCTCAACCTAAAGGCTGAAAAGCTGACTACGGAATTTATGTTCAGATCTTTCCAAAAAAAAACATAAATCGTTTTTTTGTTCACCCCTCTGGTGCTTTTTTCAAAGGTGCACAATATAAAGTCACAATTCGGAAGGACTGTCCGCATCTTGAGGAGTCAGTCGGGGTCAGTCGGGGTCAGTCGGGGTCAGTGTGGTTTTCCGGTTTTCCTGCCTCACCTGCTGCTGGCAGTGGCACTGAGGAATTTCATAGCACCTTGATGGGCGTGTTTCCTGATGATCTGTCGTCGGTCTTTCCTTGGCTCAACTTTTTTCAGGGTACTCAGCAGGCCTGGCTGAGTTGGTGGTTGTCAGGGCCTTTTTGGTGTCTTTACTATGTCCAAGAATACTGGGAATCAGAGCAATCATAGGAAGTTAGAATATGGCAATATGGGTCAGGGGTGGAGTTCTCTAAGACAACATTCAATACAAACATGGGCTGTTTTGAATTTGGGAGGGCCCCCAAAAAAAAGGCACCACAAAAAACGTTTCATCTCCAGTAGCTGATCCATTCGAGGACTACCTGGCAAAAGAGGAGAGCACCGCTGGAGCCCATGGGGTGGAGACCAGATATCCCTTCCTCGACCGGGGCTTGGTGCAAGAGTTCCTCTGGTTGAGCGCTGACTCCGGGCTGTATGGGAAGCGGCTGATGGCTGATGGGTCTGTGGTAATCTGACCTGGCTCATGGGCATTCCCAATTGAAGCATGGGTTTCCCCGGTAAACATTGGGATGTCCCAGCCAGCAATGTTTACGGGCGCTGATGGTTCATTACAGAATCAAAAGGTGCCTGAAACACATGCATTCTGGATGTGCAAAAGGCGGTCCTCTACCGTTTGATTTATAGATTGAGTTCAAGAAATTACCCCGGGCTGAGTCATTTGGCATGGAGGGCTCGGGGTTCTAGTCACTAGAAATTCATTGGATTATGGCATCTTTTTTCGTACAGGAAAATTGGGTGAATTATGTGAATTCATGCTCCCTGTAGAATGCACGACCCCTTTGTTTTTATGGCTGAGTCGGCACTCAGGAAACCAAGAACTCCTTGTACAAGGCGCCGATCCACAATTTCTTGACACTCGACTCAGGGCTCAGCAGTTGAGATACGCTGAGGTATGCTGAGATCAGCTGTCACGTACCTGCCGACATTTGTCATCATCCATGTAGACAAATGATACAGACTTCCAACAACCAACCAAAAGTGATGCTTTGCCTGACAAAATTTCAGTCAAATAACTTTATCGTCCTTGATCTTCAGGTTTTTCAGGTGCGGTTGAATGATGCTGATTTGCCCCGACGGAATCCGATCATTCAAGACTATTTATGTCTATTTATTGAAGACTGGCCTCATGTTTTGATTTAAGGCAATTTAAGTATCACAACCTCCCAAATTTGGAGATATTTGGGAGATTTTGGTAGGATGAACAGCCATTTGCATCGTTTGCTACTTATTTTGGTGTTCAGGGTGGGTCTTCTTGTCCCATCGTTTTTCAAGCGCCATTTCCGTGGCGCTTCGACCCCAGGACCCGCGAGCATTTCCCCTTCGTCCAGGGCGTCAAGCGTGGCTTCTCCGCCGATCGAAACCTCGTGGGCGAAGACGACCTGGACAGTGACGAGATGGTCGAGTTATGTCGAGTTGAGCCCCACCAAAACTGGCCAAGAGAGGGGCATCTTTAACCATCTTTAACCATCTTTAACCATCTTTAACCATCTTTAACCATCTTTAACCAACGAGAAAACATATATCTATTGAAACGGAATGAAACGGATGTTCACTAGAAACATCCAGAAACCCATCCCCCAACCCAGTGAGGTTGATTTTGGTGTCCTTTTCCCACCTTGCTGGTTGATGTGAGAAGGCTCATGGCCCCTGAACAACCAATGGGTAACGTGGGCTGCAAATGGTTCCAAAATCCAACTCATTTTTTTCCCCAAGTGGGCATGTTGATTTGTGTTCGGTGAGTCGATCCAGACATTTCCGGAAAATATTCGAACTTTCACCAGCCATGATAGGCATGGGAACAGGGTCTAGCAATGGAACCTGAAGGCCCAGCTTTTGTCATCCTGAGGTGATGCAGCCGCAGTCGCTGCCCGCAGCGCCCTTTGGCACCTGGCAGTCGCGGAAGCGCGGAACGAGAGCGGCACGGTGGTGTTGTCCTCATGCAGCCACCGATGTCAAGAACCCAACGCACCCAACAGGGCTCCGGTGACCGCGGTGGTCCATAGACCTCTGGAAGTTCTGATGGCGGCTGCGAGTGAAGACTATCAGGACTCAGTGGCGTCAGTGGCGTGGACGAAAAAAGAGGGGAGCCCCCCGCACCGCACATATCTGGCACATATCTGGCACCAATGATGGATAATTATGGGAAATACTATTCCAAACCGAGCTCTTCAAATAATCCTTTACTCCCCAGTGTGGAAGTCGAAGCGTTTTCAAAAACAATGCGTCCTAGGTGGGGGAACCTAATTATGGGAAGTCGATGCGATGTTGCGTCCAGGTGGCGTTTTGTATGCTATGTTTTTTGTTATGTTTTATTGTATTCTAACATGTTGCAGCGAATATGTACCAACGGACTATATTGATTGGCGTTCGCTGGTTGTGTTTCGTGATTCATGTTTCAGCCGGGCACAGCTGAGTATCGATTTTCCATGATTTTCCCTTATAACTTATATCATTCCATTAAAACTGGGGTCCCACCACAGGAATTGCTCCAAGCTCTGCCAGCCCTGCGCCGCGCCCAGCTGGCACAGCAGCTACCGCCCGCGCTGCGGGCGCCTCTGTCGCTGGCAGCGGCCAATGGGGCGGCGACGAGGCATCGGATGGTGATCCTTACGTCGTGCATGGAGGAGCCTTTGGGCAGCTGGGGTGGCTGGACATCATATCCAACTTGGGTGGGGTTGAAGATGTCTTAGGCAGTCAAAATTTGGGGTCCAACATGGGAAACATGAGAAAAACTATAAGAACTGGGTCGTGTGTCAAGGGTTGGCAGGGTCAAACATGGTTTAAATCGCCAGGCAGACAGCAATCCAATTGAGGAAGAATGTGGGATCAAGAGGTAAACATGCCTGGTGGGTTAACAAGTTAAACAAAAACAACAGACACTGGTGAACCAACCAGCAGTTGAGTTGTAACCAACTCTACGCGCTATGCAGCCAGGACCACTACTTTTGGACTTACTGTGGCCCCCTGTTCTCCAGCATAGCGGAGGCGCCGACACGGTCACACGGTGGGGTGGGGTGGGAAAGTCCAATTGACATGTTGGCATTTTCCAGATGGGGTTTGAATAAATCAATAAATCCAAAATAATACAAACATGAAAAACAACTAGATACCCTAAGTATCCTTAAGTCTAACCGTGCAAAATCTTAAAAGACAGATTCCAAACAGCTGGATTATATAAACCAAAAACAAAGCACATTTTTTCTTCGACTTTTCCCGACCCATTTGTTTAAACGAGGTTGATGCGAGTGTTGGGCCGTTTTGCAGGTTTTTCGTGAGTCTGTGGACGCCCAGTGGGTGCGAGCCCTTGTAGCGACGGCAGGAGTCCACCATATCTGGTGGAGGAAAAGATGGCTTACCCTCCAAAAGCAAGGGGGGGTTACTGTAACATCACGGCATGGGAGAAGTGAAGAACCGAATGTCTACTCAAAATGTCACGTAAACCCAAAAACTGCAATTCGCATTAAACAATAGGTTTATCCCGAACTAGATGTTCGAGGGTCCATGTTTGTTTTCAGTGTGTTGTTTGTTTTCAGTATATAATCCTTTTGGGGCTACATGGGTTACTATAACTGGCCCTAAGTGTAGAAGATGCCAAAAGAATGTGTCAGTCTTATGCCCCCTGCGTTTTTGGCACCTGAAACACATTTGGATGTCCTCCTGTGGCCTCCCCTTTCTTTGTCATCAGGACTAGAGGATTCAACCTTGGAAGCCGTGACTTTGGTGATGCCATGGGTGGAGTTTGCACCATTCCAGGAGCTGAGGGTTATGATGTGAAGCATGGCTCTTTCTGGGCATTGGTAAATTAAGGTACACATCTGGGGATTTCCACTGCAAATTCAGGCCTTGAAATCCCAAAAACTAACTCCGAGGAGCACGAAGAGAAGCTGAGCTCCCATGACGATCCAACGGAAGGGGAGAATTATCGACGCTTGACCTACCAGTCCTTGAAACTTCAGCAGCTTCTCGGCTCAGATTGCTGCATCAGAGGGTCAGCTCGCTGGAGTACAAATCACGGAGTTTGATTTGACATACTGTGCTGGATGGTATGATTGGCATGATTGGCATGATTGGCATGATTGGCATGATTGGCATGATTGGCAGGTGGTTATTAAGTGTTATTGGTTTCAATTTCTTACCAATTGCTCCCAATTTGTTGCCATCGCTTTGATGATTGGCCAAGTCTTTCGACGTTTTTTTTGGGGGGCTGCACCAGTGGGGGGTGATAAATTCCAACAGTTTGGTGCTGACATTCATGTTTTCACGGCTACATATCACAGATATGTTAAACCATGTTAAACCCTCCTGATCCCACAAGAACTGATCGGCCGCAGTGGACGTGCTCTGGACATCTCCGGAGCATGTCCCGGTTTTGGGCAGCCCCGTGGCCCCCATCCTCACCCCGGCCCAATCCGGGCAGGGGTTTGAGGTACGTCTGGCTGTGGCAGACCCGGATCTTGCCGGACAAAAACGTGGCCTTCGTGATCTGCATGGACTCAGATATGTTGCTGGTGACCCGGTGAACGTCCCATTCAGCTGGTAACTAATAGACTTCGCCCAGTCCAGGAGATGTTTTCCCAGCGTTGCCATGCAGAGGTGATTTTTCTACTATATCTTTTGGCATTCAAAAGAATAGCGGCCCACCAGCAGAATGCAATAATTTCTACAATTTCAATATCGTAGTTGATAAAAAAACATTCAGTAAATCTAGCGGTCACATGGGGGAAACCATCAAAGGGATGACTTAGGGATGACTTCTTGGAAACAGCGTTGACAATGGGGAAAACCCAAAAGGGACAGTGAGGGATGACTTTCACTTCTACCCTGTATCATGACATCAGAAAAAGTATCATTTTAATCAGTGTTGTTGTTAGATGTCATATTTCTGCATGTTTGTAGCTGCGGTTTTCATTATGTTTGGAACTTAATTTTGAGCATCAGATGGACATATCGGGCATAATTCGGACAGATTTGGCGTAAGCACGGCTGTATCACATGATTCTTCTGATGATTAAGCATTCTCATTATCATTAGGTTATTGATCTTCTATGATGGGCCCACAGCCGCAGCAGCCACGGGAAAATGGGAGCAAATCAGAAGCCAAGGAATCTTCCAATCCCTTCATAACATCCTCCATTCCGGCAATTTACCACCCGTTTAGCCCGGCAATAGAAAATCATCCCTTTAGCTTGATGATTATCCAATAATTATTTTCCCACTCAAAGTTGAGATTTTCCAGTTGTGTCCAGCCACATGGAATATATATCCGAAGGGTACACAGCTGAGGTGAAACCCTTCATGCATATTCTCGAGCTCTTGCAGCAGTGGCCCGGCACGGAAATTTCATCCACTCCGGCGGTCTGACAGATTTTGGACCCGGGGATAGGTCAACATGGGTCAACTTGGCAGCCGCTCAGGCTGCAAGTAGACATTGCCTTCTCCTACTACGATGGAACCCGAAGGGTGCCCTGGGGATCTACTGATGAGGTGGCATTCACAAAGAACCTGGATTGCAAGCGGATTCTTCTGTCGTTCTGTAGAGGGCTTCTCAATAAGTGGATTCGTGGATCCTCAAGCTGAGTTGGAACATGTTGGGACCTTGTAGGAAGTCTGCGTATGCGTTCAACACGATTTCTGCATGCCACGTCATGCCATTCTGGAGGTTACTGAGACAGGTTCAGTTTGGGTTTTCTTTCCAGCTATCTCAAGGAAAGGCTACGTGCGTTTGCAAGGGGGTCTGCTGATCATGCGAAACAGCATCGATGCGATCCAATGGTTTGCAACTTGGGACACTGGGGCACGCAAGACTTTGTTCTTTTGTTCATATCCTTCTGTGGGCATGTCTTTCCAATCTAGGAACGCAACTGAATAATGAACTGTCTCATGCTTTCTCCCTTGTCCATTGAAATATATTGAAATCCATTCGCCAGAGGACAACACCGACGGCGCTGTGCAAACACTAAAGATATGTGAGGCCATGTAGGGGGTCGGATACGATCAATTAGAGCCCTCATCTCAGATGTGATGTGAATATGCAATGTATCGAAATGTAGTGTACATTATTCGCATGTTACCATCTCAATTCAGTTATACAGATAAATATAGAACCATTAAAATCCACTCTTCATGTCACCTCTTTAGGCATGATTTACTTGGTTGCAAGCAGAAACCAGCCCACTGCTCTATCGTGTTCCATCCAGCGGCCAAGAAAAGCTTGACCGAAGTGACCCTCTTCCACAAGGAGAATGAGGATCAGCTCGGACAACGTAACTAGGCTGCACCAGGGCAGAAGTGGATGACATGGCTGTCATGGTGCATGTGGAGTTTGTCGAGTTTCCTTCAAGAAAAATGTGAGGTTAACATTCCTCTTGAAAACAGAGCTCAGTTACAGTCAAGCAGTTCCGCTTTGGATATCGCATTGCTCAAGAGAAGCTCCCAGCCTTTGAAGCATGCAGGGGCCTAGCAAAAAGAAAAACAACATATTCTGTACAGGTCGCAAGTAGCATGGGAAAAAACACCTATCAATCATCATTGATCCACAAGACACGCACCAAAGCTTGCCAAAATTCAGAGCACTTAGTCGCCACTCCTGGGTTCCGCCATGTCGTGGTACAGCAAGCGATCCTCGCAATGGTGGCAAGAGACCTCTGGTACCGCAGAGTGGCGGGAAAAGGGATCCGCCGACGCTTGGGCAGACCAGAAAGGTTCGGCATGGACTGGACGAAGGAAAGATGACTGGAAAGGTCTGGGAGACCCCCAGTCGAAGAGCAAAGGTGACTGGAAAGGCTCGGGGCCTGAGTGGTCCAAGGCCGGTGAATGGCGGGGAGATTCCAGGTATGGCCGGGGCGAGTGGAGAAGCCATGACACCTGGAAGTCCAAGGATTGGAAGGCTGAGAAGGCCGACCGCACGGGGCAGCGGCATCAGTGGGTGGCCAAAAGTGAGAAGCCCCCACCTGAATCGATCAATCCATCTCGACCACATGTTGATCCAGCCATGGAGTTGGAGGGTGCCCTGGTAGAGGTGGAGGAGCTGCTGGGTGAGAGGTTGGAATCCACTCGAGAGTTGCTAGAACACAGTCACCGAAGTTCCAGGGAGGCTGTGGAGCGCATGACCTATGCCCTCGAGCTCTTGACGAAATTGACTCAAAATTGCAAGGTCCAAGAGGATCTCAACAATGTGATGCGGGCCAAGGATGCCTTGCGTGAGATGTTGATGTGGCGAAACTTTGGATCCAAGATGTGGCTCCACAACAAGCCAGACCCAGCGAACTTCAACAGGTACGATGCAGCGGTCCAGGATGATTTGAGGCAGACTTGGACCAAGATCGAACAGAAGCTCATGCAGGAGTTGATCGCAGGAGATTCCTGGGGAAAGCTGGCCAGGAAGCTGAGGTTTTGTGTGGCCAATCAGGACTTCTCAGGCGAGCAGTGACCGAAACACGAATGTTCACGAATGTTCACGATGTGTAAATTCCATGTCGGAATCTATCGAGTGGAATCAGCTTCGTGGGGTATGATTGGGATTTGATTAAGGATTAGGGTATATTTATGGTATGATTATGTCTGAGATCCGTTCAAAATTCCAGAAAGGAACTTTTAAATCCGAGAGACATAAATTCTTGGGCAAGGATGTATTTAGAAGGCGGAGTCCTATATAGTGAAATCGCTTTCCTGCAGCTTAGCGCTAGATTTGCGCTAGTGTGGCGCTAGATACTTTTATTCACATAGCGATTCAAGTGAAACATAGTCATGCCCGATGCTTTCTTTCTCTCTTGCTTTCTTGCACCTGTTGTTCCCAGTCCTGCTTGGGCAACTCCACAGTAGCCTTGAAAGTATAGTGTTGACCCCGGATTAATAACCCCCCCTCAGGTAAACAAGGTCAACAAGGTCCAGTCACGGGATCCAAAAACCAAACCCCTAAATACTGTGCCCATTCATTCATCCATAAACGATAGTCATCAGATTCCTATGAGAAAAGATCATCAGGGATGGCCACCATCAGTTGGGCCAGCAACTTGGCTTCAATTGATTAGCATGAGTTTTGGAATGGGATTCATAAGATTTGGCATGAGAAAAACATTCAACCCATTGATTTTTCATAAGATTAAGCATGAGAAAAGCATTCAATCCATCACTTGTTCGCTAGATTTAGCATGGGAAGCCATTAGTTTCAAACCCTGCAGGGGAGCATGGAGCGTGACATGCACTGTGGTGCTCATGAAGCTTTGGCATCAGATGCTGGTGATGAGCATGAAAGGCATGAGCAGCAGCTACTTGGCATGAATTAGTAGTGAGAAATACATCAGGGGGCATGAGAAATTCTAATGGGGAAACGTGAGACCTATTTGCATGAATGGCCAAGGCGAGCTCTTCAGCAAGAGGAACGACAGTGAGAAGACATCAGGCCAGGCCATGAAGGAGATCAGCTTCAGCATCCAGGCAGGCATTCAGTGCCTTTGTCTCTATTCAAATTTTACTTCTTTGTTTGGGTGGGAGGTTAAGTGTTCTATTGGATTTTCTTTCATGTTTCTTACTAGCATTTCTTTTTTGATTCCTAAGCGTTGGGCTATTCATGCCGGTGCAGCCCGGTCAGAATGAGTGGAATGAGCCCCAGAGCTATCAGCATCCACTGTGTATCTTGGAATGAAAAAATCATTCCATGATTAAGTTTATCGAAGGAAGTTTAGAAGTCAAACTTCCGACAATATGGACAGATGAAAAGCAGAGCAGGGAAGAGGCAGAGAGAAGAGAAAGATTAGAAGAAAGAAAAGTAAGAAGAATGAAGATGCAGATGCGTGAAAAGGTAGGAAAGTCGCGAAACATTGTGTTTTTCCAATGGTTTGTGGCTCCGGAGGGTCGAAAAGTAGGCTCGCTAAAGCGGCGGGTGCGGAGCCAGCTGGCCAGATGAAAGATGAAAAAGTGCACGCCGTTGTGGCGCGAAGCACATTTCCAAGTCAAAATGTTCAAAACACACCAGGTGCGGACCACTTTTGGCAGTTGAGATGTCGAAAAAGTGCACGCCGTTGTGGCGCGAAGCACATTTGGAAGTCAAAATGTTAAAATCACCAGGGGTTCGGACCACTTTTGGAGGTTCAGATGTCGAAAAAGTGCACGCCGTTGTGGCGCGAAGCACATTTGGAAGTCAAAATGTTAAAAACACTAGGGGTTCGGACCACTTTTGGAGGTTCAGATGTCGCTTCGCTTTACATTACACTACACTCCACTACACTACGCTACACTCCACTACACTACATTACACTACACTCCACTACACTACAACTACAACTACACAACTACACTCCACTACACTCCACTACACTCCACTACACTAAATTACACTACACTACACTACATTACACTACAC
>Ga0126342_10017104_pt1 | contig 12569 bp, 11 predicted proteins | sample Cyp1metagenome_FD_92528 | JGI IMG/M metagenome (GOLD analysis project Ga0126342, IMG submission 92528) | Coral microbial communities from Lord Howe Island, Old Settlement Bay, Australia - Cyphastrea 1 metagenome | ecosystem: Host-associated > Invertebrates > Cnidaria > Coral ...
TATATTGTATTTTATTTTATTATATTACATTATATTATATTCAAAAAAACAATATTGTTGTTTGTTTTACTATTTTAGATTTGATATATGACATGATATTATATTGTATTATTATTATTATTTAAAATTGTTATATATATATTTTTTTAAAATATTTCATTACTGAGTACTATTGCTATGCTTTTGCATTATACAGTGCAGTATTAAAGGCCACATTAATATTTGATTATTTAATTGCTTTGTATTTGTTGTCTAATATTATTTGTTTATTACATTATATTGTATGTATATATTATATAAATATATATTATATTACCGTATTACCATATAATATAATATATTTTGTTACACTACACAAATTGTTTCAAATTATAATTATCTAGATATCAAGCCTGTAGTCTGGAACATATCTGGAATACAGAATCCAAAATCAATTCAGCATGGTTAAATAGATTGAGGTCGGCAGCTGGCTGCAGTTCGACGTGACTTGAGCAATCGAGAGACGTCGCACAGGCAACTTGCTTATTCATTTTCTTGAACCCTAACATATCATATACCGTATTTTATGAGAACAAACTTGTGAAAATTGTGATCTGTGAGATCAATAGAGTAGATTCTTTGATTCATCATCCGATCCAAAACCAAATTATATCTCATAACTCTGTTTCATTAATTGAATCTTGATTTCAGATCAAATTCTGCAGATTCATGTTATTAGGAATCGTAATAATACGCATGAATACACTATTTTGAACTCTCGAACATTCACGTATCCAATAGTCATACAAACATATTATGTTGTTTTTTTTTCAACATGTTGGACAATCTGAGACAAATCATTCAAATTTCTTACATTACAATTTTTTACAAACTGCATTTGGAAAAACTACATTTTTGTATAGTAAACTGCATTTTGGAACATTGGAGACTTGAAAGCCTGCGACAGGTCACTTGTGGATGTCTACATCAAGAAACATGCGGTGAACAAACGCGATGTTGCATTCGCAGAAGGTAAGCATCATTGCTCGAAGACTGGAGTATCGGGTCGTGGGAAATATCGTACATGGACTCCGTATATGATGTTGCGGTCATCGTTACTGGAGTTTGCATTTCTATATCATTTTGGTATTGTTATTGTTTGTCACCATTTTATTTGGTTGATGGGGAATTGAACTGTTTGACTGATTTATCAATCACAGAACCAAATTGTTTACTGTTAGGTTTTATTTTATTAGCTTTGTAGCTAGCCAGGATGATTGAATTCTAAGGCATCCCATTGTTCGTTAATGTTCGTTAGTATATATATATATTATATGGCGCTATATATGTATATTATTTTCATTTCTCTGCCCACTGGAGTAGAATCTAAATAAAATAACTACTACCAACTCAAGTCATTAGTATTCAAATCTGAATCACATGAATGCACTGTCGATAAGAGACTAATCTGACAACTTGAGAAAAAAAAACATGCCACCACTGAGGTTGGGTCACAGTTGTCGACAAAGTGGCATATCCTCCCATTTGCATGGCAAAATTCCTTCAATGTACAGTCTGAATTCGCTGGCTTACTGGCTGGAAGCATCAGCTTCCCATACCGCCAATGTGCCCAAGCTGATATTATGATTTGCTAGCCAGTTTCTGTTTGAATAGGATACAGGTTGTATTATCAATCAATCAATAACCAAGAACTACGAGATGAAACTAATTTGCTGTAAATATTATATATATATGATGAGTAAAAATCTAAAAATCACCAGGCACTAGGCAAAAGGTCAAAGTCAAAATCAAACTTTACACAAAATCACATTCGGTAGAACGGCAATTCATGATTCATGATTCATGATTCTAGATTCTGGCATGGATATCCTTTTTTTTTGTCCTAAGTGCAACCATTTCCCGAGGTCCGATGTGCATTGGCTGAACTCTTTATGCAACGACTGCAAGACGGACTTCAACGATCACAGCTTGTGTCGAGTATGCAAACAATAATCGGAGCAGGGAAGGGAACAAACGTTAGTAGTTTATGGATTTGTGATTCTGGATTGCATTTTGCAATATTTTGTGATGTACTTGTAATTGATACAATGTAGTGGATCAATATCAATCAATATATATCAATATTATTGTCGGTTTTGTTTGATCAGATTAGATGATTAGATTAGGTTAGACTAGATTAAATTAGATTAGATGATTAGATGATTAGATGATTAGATTCTAGATTCTAGATTCTAGAGGCTAGAGTCCTTATTATAATCATTAAATATTAAATTAAGCACATACTGATTCTATAGTAACTTCGTATATTATTTTTCTAGTATTCATTATTCAACACAAACACAGATACTACAATCATATCAGACAGTGGATAATGAATGGCACTGGGGGGACAAACAATGTTGACATATTCGCATGACCACATTCACATCTTTAATTATTAAATCAATTTAACTATCAATAAGTATAAGGCTGTAGTTATCATTAGGTTGTTAAATCATGACAAATGATAGTGTATTTTTGTTGGAAATTGTAGGGTGTAACAAAACATTTAATAATTATGATTCTTAAATTCTTAAATCATCATAATATCTATGTACATGATTAGTTTGCACTGAAAAAATATCATCATAAACTAATACTAATACTAATACTTATACTTATACAGATACTAATACTAATACTAATGCTAATAATATAGAATCAACACATGATTTGCTAACAAATCATATACACAAATGTGATTAGATTGCATTACATAGATGACATAAACCATTGTTGTATTACGATCGTCGATTGGGATGATAGGCAAGAAAACTAGTGAAGATCATACTTACTAGTAATATTTAATAAACTATATTAATTGCATTCAAGTTCTAAAGCATGTAATCAAACAAGTATGTGTTTTGTTAGTTTTGTTGCTGGTAACCAAACAAAATAAATTTGAAGATACGTGCAAGCCATATATGTATATCAGTATATCTTCAGCGCTGCTCTATAAAATATCCCTTAACATTGTGGCTCAAACAAACATGTTAATATTTATACATACCATACATACATATATATATATATTGATATACTATAATATGATTCTCCTGTATGTGAGGCCAAACCATTGATCTCTTCTGTTCTCCTAGAGTTTGACGCCTCGAGCTTCCGTCTACGACAACGATGTGGTCTGGTTGATGCGGATGCAAAGTACCATTGCTTTGCAGCTTGTCTTAATTTTGCAATTGCAAAACTCTCAAGATGTTTCATGTTTTTTTTTAAAGTATATATATATATAAATGTTTTTTTTCCCTTTCTTACCTCCTGCCACTTCATGTAGCAGGCTGAATTTGATTTGATTTCCATGTCAAACCTAAACCCAAGCCATCAGCATGTGGGACTGAGTTGCAACGCATGGAACTTCTGCAGATGAGCAAGGAGACATCTAAGTGGTCGATTCTTGCATGCATTACGGTCAAGGTGACTTAATGGATGTTTGTTGATTAAAGGTGACTTAAATAGTTTTAGATTTCACACGAAGTTTAATGTTGACTAAATAAATGTTGACTTGGAGTCCCTGCATGATGTGTGAAAAGCTTTAGGACAGTTTATGTTGACAAAGAAAACATATATGTATATTTATGTTATAGTTATATTGACAAAACACGCAATACATCCTTGAGTCTAGATTCTAGATTCTTGATTCTATGTCGATGTGGTTGATTTGACTCATTCATGTGAAAATGGTAATGGTTTTCAACTTTCAACTAAGGCATTCGACAATTCCAATGTGTCCGGCGGTGCTAGAGAACGAGACGGCTGAAAGTATTTATGAAGCTATTTGCACACGCCACCCATGTGATTTATGGAGCGACTTGGGTTGCACCACTGCATAGAACAACACAACCTAAATGTATCAAAAATCTGAGCAATAAATGGATACATTTGTAAATCTAGTCAATGACTAGAGATCATAGACAGTTTTTGTGTTTATGCGATTTTTGTGTAAGCAGCAAACATTAAGTTCAATTCATTGGACACATGAAACATGAAACATCAACATTGTGTTTTTGTCATTGATCGATGACATAGTAAATATTCTTAGGTCAAGTTCAATTCTTTATCGCTGATAAACTAAATCTGCTCTCACGACTGAGGTTGGGGGACACATTCTGAATTCTTCATTTTGCGGGTTATGTGTGACAATGCAAGCGCAAACGGACGTATGATCAACGCATTCCTGCTACCTGCAATGCCTAGCAACGCTGCAGTTCTCTTCAAGAACTGCGACATGTTCCTTGGCTCTCAACTTGGGCTATCACAATTTGATGTTCAAATTATCACGCAAACTAAAATCTAGAACTTTAAACGTAAATCTTGAAGTGTGTGTGCGTGTGTCTGTGTGTTTGAGGTTTGTTTATTATTTTGAGAAGCAACCTAACAACTTCAACTGAAAAATAGCAAATATGCAACTAACAATGATGACATATATGAAACCGAAACACATGAATTATGATACTATACTATTACTATACATTAGTTAATTGAGACTGGAAACGAAACATATGAAGCTATGAAACATATGAAACTTATGATGATTGAACACAACCACAACAACAACAACAACACCGACAACAACAACAGCAGCAACAACAACAACAACATCTCCGTCAACAAACACAGGCAACAACGGCAACGTCAACAATAACAACAACAATACTTGGAATAACAAAAACAACATCACACTGACATTTTTCCTTTTTGATGTGGCAACCAAGGCACGAACTGAATCATGCTGCTGAGCCCGTTTGGCGTGGAATACCTGTGCTATCACCATCGCTACTTAGTATGCACTTAGTCTTACCATCTTATCGTTAATGATAGACTGATAGACTATACATTATGAATATCAAAATAACTATCTGAATTTAATGAAAATATATTCCAAAATATTCAAACATTATATTACATAACATAATGCATAGTTTTCAGGTTGATTCTCAAACCAGTGAAACTTACAATTACTGGACATGTATAGTTGTCATATGATTTAGTTTCATGTTATTCAATATTTGATTTGAGTTGATATGATTTGAGATTTGACTTCTGATTTATACTTCATCACGACTGTGAGGTTCTATGCGACTGGATACATGGCGACGGGTAGCACCTATTTTCATCTTCTACGTGCGGTTCATGCTTGGCTGATGGATCCATCTACAGTGATTGTCCATCATGGATCAGAGTGACTTGGGGGTCAACGTTGAGAAAATCATGTACTCAATAACCAGATAGGGGTTCAACAAGACTCAAGACGACTCTACTGATATGACATGCCTTCAACCAGTTTTGTGTATCTTACAATACAATACAATATCTACATAACATAGGTTGTAAATGGTACAGAAACCAAATATGATTTTCATAATTATCATATAATAATCAAACACCACATGTACTAATGATAATCTGAAATTATGTGAAAGGTATATCAAATCGAATCATATGATCTCTCTAATCCCTGTATGATTTATGATTCATGTTAGGAAGGTGTGATTCAGTTTGACATATATTCATCGGCACATTATATATTATATATATATGTGTTGTTCCTCGGCTTCTTTGGTGTTGCAGGTTGCAAGTAGCACCTTTCTCATCTGAAATTGCATTCACATTGAACTTATTAACATATTTAGCTAGTTAGTAATACTAACTCATTGAATGGTATTATTGTTTATTAATAGTTTAGTTTAATAATTGCAACTATATTAATATATTTATATCTTATAATATTAATTAATATATTTTCATTTTAACATTTAAATTATATTATATAAACTCAACTCAACCTAGCTGTAGTATACCTTAAGCAACTCACACCAGGTCTTTTCATCGTTATATCATTTGTAACTTTGCAACACTAATGTAGTCAAGTACAATCATAGTCATACTTGTCATTAACCATCATACTGGAATTGTTTTTTGTTGTCAACACTACCAATATTTAACAACACTAAGGATATAAGTTTAAGTGCTAAATCATGATTCAAGATCATAATTGTGTCTGCAATTAAGAAAACAATATTTAACTTATGGCTTACAACCTAACATTATCATAATTTAAATGCATAAATAAAAATATATTTGTAATTAAGAAACTAATCCTATCGTTTTCATATGTATAAGGTATGACTAATCCACTTGTATATGTTTCAAAGACTCTTAAAAAAATGTTTGTTTATACCAACTCATAAGTGAATCATAGTAATGGATTAAGCTCTGAGTTTTTTTTTCATCCTTTTGTTGCCAACACTACTACCTATCAATTCCGGTCGTAAAATCATCACCAGACACCAACACACCTCATTATACAACAAACAACACACGATCAACACTGACACCATCATTATGCTATTGTTTTGTTTTGAAAAAAATACTTGTGCTAATTTTCCACTTGGGTTAGTCCCCTAAAAAGGCACCCACAAGTCCCAAAATCTTTTATCAATGCAGGGAAAACACTATTTTTTGGGGACTTGTGGGGGCCTTTTTTGGTGAACTAACCCAAGTGGAAATTTACCAATTACTTGTTTATTTTGTTATGCGGGTCTCTATCTGTTATGTTCACCATTCATTGACATGTTGAGTATATATTAGCCTATTTCATATATATTTATATGATATATATTTATTAGATAAAAACTATATTCAAACACAATCATTACAAATCATAATCATCATCATTGTCACGATTCACCATCACCATCATTGTTGTCGCCGTAGTGGTTGTTGCAGCAGTTGTATCATTATGATTCATCAAAATTAAAACTGTGTTAACTGCCGGAGTTATCAATTAGAACTTTGTGGTTAATTTCAGATAGTGTGCAAAATGTTTGTTCAATGATTTGAAATACAATAACTAATACTAATATATAAGGTCTAAAATTCAAAATGAGCATGACTATCAACATCCTCATCATCACTCACCATCATCCCCATCATCATCATCAGCATAATCATCATGTTCATCGTCATCATCATCATCATCATCTTCATCATCATCATCGCATTGAGTTAATGTGCTGACAATCCTATTTAACACATCCCGATAACCTAAGGCCAGATCCCGATATCGTGCGTCGGAATCGATGCTTCCTGGAAATGTGCATCGGCAAGAACAACTTCGAGAAATTCAAGCATGAGGTTGATGACCTTACGTGCTTGGATTCTGGGCGATGGGATACACCACACATACATCATCATTGCAATGGTGTGTTTTGCTGCAAGAATGTTGCTGAGACAAGGGCAAAACTTCTGAATGCAATCATTGCATCTGATCTTAGCATTGGTTTTGTTTTGTATTACTTACCTGGTGCAACTGTTTATTTCATAAATACTGACTTCTGCTTCAGCATCAACCAACATACTATTGTATATGTTTAATTGTCTTAATTCACAGTTGCTTTGTTATATATATGATGGATCCAACAAATATAGGGGTCACAATTCATAGTTACTCTCTTATATATGTTTAATTGTCTTAATTTATAGTTACTTTCTTATGATGGGTCCTATAAACATAGGGGCTACAAAACATGCAATGCTTTGGGTTTGATTTTACAATTTACAACTATCTACATTTACAATTTTACAACTTCAAAAATTGGTTACAAGTGACAACAACACTATGTTGGTTTGGTCAGTTTGGTCATACCAAAAGTTAAGGATTGAAGATGTGTGTGTGTCTATTCTCACTGTTTCACTCAATTTCAGGCTTTGGTTTTCCGAGCAAAACCTACAGTTCCAGCGGTGTCAAGATGGACCACATGCGGCTCAAGTTCTCGGTATTTTCTATTGTGCTGTGGGTATCATAACATTCTCTGGCGAGCCTTTCTTCTTATGCACGCATCACCAGCTGGAGGTAATGATCTTCCCCAAGTGATGGATGAACGACAAGAAGAATGTAATGAATTGGTTTCAGCAGTTGAATTGGTGGGAGATGCCACTGAATCCGAAAACTTTTTGAGGGTACTTCGCATCAAGTCTTTCAAAGTCTATGAGTGGTTGCAATGTGAAAAAACTGCTTACAATTTGCTGACATGTGTTCTTGCTACCCAAATGTTGGAAAGGGTAATGTGGTGCTTTATGGGGTGGCAAAAATCAGAGACTTGGATGACACTGGAGAACGCACCGCTTATCAGAATGAGCAACATGCACACATCACCTGCAGCTTCTGCAATCCGAGAGCTATCAGCAATGATGCAGACTGGTGTGATTTCAGCATTTTCAAGCGGCAATGTTACCATTGATGAGATGACACAAGGTTCATGGCCATAATTATGGTTGATAAAGCTATAAAACCTAATCAAGATAATTGAGTCATGCCATTATATTCTCACTTTATATTTATATTATATATTTATATTTAACTTATTTAAACTTCAAAACTTAATTGGTTTTAAATGTTTCTATTTATTTCTTCAACTTGAAATTTACATTTAAACTGAATATTTCAATTGTCAGATTGAAACTAGGTTTCATTGATAGTGGTAGGGATTGATCTTAAAAGATTGATTTGATTTAAGTTTGAGTTTAAGTCTAAGTTAAAAACATTTACATTTGATAGCCAACAAAAGAATATAGCAAACAAACTAAACTAAACTAGGAATTAGGAAACAACTACAATCTATCAACCAATGTGTTATTGTGTTTTTAATGTTTAATGTTTGTTGTAAATAACATCAAATCAATCGCATGTTTGTTGTTTTTTGTTACCCCAAAACCATCACAGCCGTCCCTGAAAGGTTTACCGTCAACAGTGCCGACCGACTTTGTGACGCATCTCTTTTGGGCGTTGACTGTCACTGTGGGTTCAGTCTGGCGTAGGCTTATACGTCCATATCGAAGACCTCCATTTTGTTTTGCTCTCTTGGTTGATCCACAAGTTGCTGACGAAGCAAAATCTACTTTGGCAACATTTCTGCTGAACATGAAACCATGCTGTTTGGACAAGGCATTCACAGGACCCTTTCGCAGCAAGGTAACCTCACCGGATGACATTTTGTCAGAGAATGGTATTGGATATCAAATCCTTCAGGGAACATTTTGCTCCAAGAATCACAATATCCAGGTGGAAACAAATTTTGGTAGGGCTTCATCAATGAGGCAAACCAATAGGGGCCGTTCAGACCGTTCACACAACATGATTTGCAAGCACCTTCTGGCTGAGATTCAACATGCACACCGACGAGCTAGGGCTCGTCAAACCCAACCACATCATGTGATTAGATCAGCAAATCCCGATCACGCTCAGCAGCTGCATGTTGATGATGTTGGTCTACAATCAATTGATGATGACAGTTGCTTGTTTTAGTGTTTAGTGCTTAGCATTTCTATTCATATTGAGAGGGCAATTGGATATATTTATTAATCAAGCAATCTTGAATCTTGAATCTTTAATCTATTCAATCTATTCTAGAGACCAGTTGCACTCAAAGACTATGTGATCAAGTTGTTTTCGTTGGCAATAGTGATACTTATTATACTTACTTATTGTTTTCATTTATCAGTAGTCTGGTAACTATAGAGTCTACAGATTTCTATTTTCATAGTAATAGAAACTCATACGAGTCCATGCATCGTTCAATTAATTTTCCCAAGGATCCAATCAAACTGATGTCAAGTCCAAGAAGGGCAACACGAATGGATGGTGGATGTTCTACAAACACATGATAGCAACCAGGTCTCAGTCGGCGAATGAGTCAAAGGAACAATGTCGGCTACGTGTTTGGGAGGAATGCAAGGGCCTTTGGAAATCAGACGCAGGGTTGCGGATTACATGGAGAGCAAAAGCACGTTCACGAAACCGATTGAACAAGAGTGTGCCAGTTCAATCTCAATCAGATGCGAATCTATCAACGTCTCTTCAAATCAGCTGTTTGACAGAGGAACCAGATCAACATCAACGATACTTAATATGCATTTGGTGAGGATATGTTAGTTCAGTTAAGTTACTAGTTAGTTGCAGTTAAAGGTAAGTAACATCAATAGTAGATAAAGACAGTTATATGCCAAATGTCCTTGCTTTAGTTAACTTAGTTAAATTTCATTCATTCATTCATTCTCATTGGACTGTTGGGTTGTGTGGCGAATCAAGTATGTATTATCGAATTTGCATCATATATGTTTGTGGAATCTAGAATCCCAAAGTACTAAAGGCACTGAGTAACTGACATTTAGTGAAGTTTAATTTAATAATGTAATATAATGTAATGTAATGTAATGTAATGTAATGTTGAATAACACTATTGTATTATCTTGTTACTTTAGGTTCAACTTTAGGTAGTTTAAAATTAAGAGAATTACAAAATATAATTTAAGTAACTTAAGTATATAGTTATATAGAATCTAGAAGAAACACACATGAAATCACACAACATTATTTCCTTTCTAATGCGTATGTTTATGTTATAGTATGTTCATTTCTTTATAGTTTATAGCGTTTAAAGTTTCAACTTTGTAGCATAATGTATCTATATCATATATATTAGATTTTGATAGTCTAACATCATGTGTGATTGTTGTTGTTGTTGTTGTTGTTGTTGAAAACATACATACTTAGTTAATCAATAAATAACAATGCTATTATAAGTATAATGTAAATTTAAATGGATCTTAGCAATAACAATAACTAACATATGAATTGTAATGCACACACCATGTTGCTGGTTCAATTGTAAATTTATTTCAATAGATATCAGCCAACTTGGTACAGAATATTGGGCATCATAATTAATTATGTTGTTACTATGTTTTTTTTTAATGAGGAGATATAACACATTGTACCTCAATGATATTAGCAAGCACAATTAATATTCCATGATATGTTGGCCTAAAGCCGTTGCCATCGAGGAATTGTTCCACATGAAGATGCAACTGCGTTTATCGGCAATCTGCAAGTACAAGAAGGATGGGGAGTGATGGGGATTGGTGATGAATCATTTGGCATTGCAGTGAAAACAGTTGAAGAAGCAGATCAAAAGAATGCGTCGTTTGTCAAGAACTTTAGTTCAACCTGGAGAACACGTACATCCCAACTGGTTGGTGATTGTAAGATTTCTCCAGGATCAACAAGACTTTGTTGCTATCAGGAAAGAGGGTTCTGTGCTGAAGTATTGAAAGATAAGTATTCAAACTATGAGAAGCTGGTAAGCCATTTGCTGAAATTCGTGAAAATGCATCGAAAGCGTCACCTTGTTCGTGGTAGAAACAAAGGGCCTAGCTGCAACATACAACATCCTCTGATGTTGGCCATCAGGTGGAATCTTGGTTGAGTCAAGGTTTAGCAGTTTAGTAGTTTTGTTCCTGGTTGCTGTTGTCGATAGGTTGATAGTTGATTGTTGATTTGATAGATATGCATCAAACATCAAAACAACTTAATCAAATTGCTAGTGGCTATGTCTGTTTATTGTTTTTTTTTCAATTTCAATTTCAATCTTAATTGAACCAGCCTAATCGCCTATATCATATGATATTGTTTTAAATTATAATAATTATTAACATTAAAATGAAAATTAATGATTGATTAATTATATGTAATAATTAGTAATAATGACAATGCTAAATTATAGTGATAACAATAACTATATACCTAGATGTTTCGATATTTAATCCTATATATATCTATATGAAACTCTTACCAAACACTTAGCGAACATATCACTCCATCTGGCCGAGGACAGAGTCAGGCGAAATCGAGTTTCTACGAGCATGGCTTATGTGCTCATGGACCTTTTCACCATATGTTGCTGAGTGGTGGAGTTGCAATGTCTATGAGAGGGGCAATGGAATTTATGATGCAGGTTTGCTCTGGAATGAGAAATCAGCTTCATTGCCATTGATATCGTCTCATACCGAACTTGCTCGAGATTTGGTTCTGCAGTTCAACACAGTTGTTCATCTTGCGGTGGTATCATATCAGGTAGCTTGTTTTGCATTTCAATTTCTTAAATGTATTGAGTTCAAACAAATGAAATTAGATAGGTGAAATATGTTGTGCACATTGATGGTATATCGTATGGTTTTAGTTTGAGTTTATAAAGTTCCATGGATGTCTCTGGAAACCATTTTCGGGAGGAAAAAAACGTCATGGTCCAACATAGCCCCTACATGGCTCAACATAGCCACCAAAAAAATGGTTTCCAGAGACCTCATGGAACCTTATAGTTTGAGTTTAATGTAAGTTTAAAACTTTAATTTGAGTTTGAATGATTCCCATTCATATCAAAACGACAGCACAAGGAAGACTTATGGTTCACTTATTTTGACACACTAAATTTTGGTATCTAATGTTGTAGCATAGTAATCAGTAATACTAATACTATATATATATATATATATATATATATATCGTATGAACTGTTTGTTTTGATCATTGCTCAATGTCTTAACATTATTAATAAATTATAAACAACAACAAAACTAACAAAACATAAGATTTGTTTAAAATAAAAAATAATATATATATATATATATGCATATATAATATAATATAATATAATATAATGTAATATTATATAATATAA
>Ga0126342_10017105_pt1 | contig 12569 bp, 11 predicted proteins | sample Cyp1metagenome_FD_92528 | JGI IMG/M metagenome (GOLD analysis project Ga0126342, IMG submission 92528) | Coral microbial communities from Lord Howe Island, Old Settlement Bay, Australia - Cyphastrea 1 metagenome | ecosystem: Host-associated > Invertebrates > Cnidaria > Coral ...
CTTTGGCGACAGATCAGTTGTCAACAGGTGCAGTGCCAAGCTCCTCCACAGGCTCCAGCACCCTGCCGAAATGTCCTCTCGGCAGTCTCCCGGCTGTCTCCCGGTTGTCTCTCGGTTGTCTCTCGGTTGTCTCTTGGTTGTCTCCAAGTTGTCTCAAGTAAAACAAGCAACTTGTGCAGATACATTAATGAAATTTAATGAATAAAGAGGTCCTCATGAGGATGTTGCCCAGCTTTGTTGCCCAGACCGGCAATGCCGGACCAGAAAGAGGAAGTCACTGGAAAAAATTGTCTGATGGGATGGGGTTGCAGGGTATATCGAACATTAGTTTTGTTGGATACCTTCGGTCCAAAGAAATAGTGTTGGCCACTGAACAGAGCAGTTACAAAATACTGCATATTTTGGCATCTCCAGATACAGATGTACATAGACGTGTAATAATGTGGCAACCCAAGAATAGACGCTTTCTGGGCTGTGGGTAGGGTTTGTGATTTGCCCCACGTCCCGACGTCCCCAATTGTGACATTCAGCAAATTGAGGACGGGAAAACGATGATGGCCGCTATGCGTTCAGCGCCTCTAATTTGACAGAATACAATAAGGAATGGAAGTGTGTAGGTGTACAGTGAAGATAGGGCATTGGTCACCACATGTGAAGACAACAAAAGCATATGGAAATGATGGAAGAAATGAGTGGTGGTGGTGATGAAAAGATGTGGAAAATGTGGATGATGCAACTAAAATTGCGCTTTGATGGCCCCTCGTTCTGTAAAGAACAGGGCTACAAACTGAAACAACATCTCCCTTCAGGTCCCTTCACGCCAATCCTCTAAATAAAAAACCTTGCCTGTGTTGCACGTTGTCGAGGTTGTGTCGTAATTGATCTAGACTCAGGTGGATTTTGGGGTCGCAAATGAGCCAAATGTGGTGTCGTAAATGATCCCCGTGGCTGGAACAAGGGTGGACAATTTTCCGACCATGTGTTGTTTTGTGACATTTTGAGTCTTTCCCCGATCTTGGTTTGGCGCTGTTGTTGAATTTGTTTTCACATTTCATGTTTTTGCAGTGCTGTTTTGTATTTGGCCAAAATGAAACCAACGAAACTTGCATAAGAAGGTGTTTGAAACAACAAATATGGGTATGGGTTCCATGCCCCTTGGAAGAAACATTGATGTTTAAATTTTAAACGCTGTGGCCAAACATGATGATTTGGGTCGACGTTTGGATTGAACCATTCTCTTGCAATTTCCAAACTGAAAGGAGGCAACTGTTTGAATCATTGTGTTTGTCGTGGCTGATTGGAAACCGAGTTTTGCAAACGGTCGCTGGCTTCCGTTCCATTGGCTGGAAATCAAATCATTTTTTCTTGTGAAGGTATATAAACTACGCCAAAATTCAATGACATTTTTTTTTGGAACAATTGACACAAATGGTTGCATCTTCAAAACACAATTAATAGTAGCAGATCCTACCATGCATTGAACATTGGATACGCATTGGATATTGGATGTTGTGTTCTTTTCTGGGGTTTTGTACTCGCACTGGTGGCCGCTTTGAGTGGCAGCAAAAAAGGCCACTTTTGGTCATTCCTTTTGTTGGGGGGTGCTTGCCTCAAGCGGAATATGACAATGGCGAAATTGAAATCATTTGTGAATTTGTACTTGATACATTGATACCAAGCATTACCAACCGTTTTTTTTGAACATTTTTCCATATCAACAGAAAAATGGCATGCTGCTTGCGTACCTCGGAGTTCCACGTTTCTCCGAGGTCTTGCCGCTGGAGATGTGTCGGAGGTGCCAGCAAACGAAAACCAACAGATCTCACCTGTCCATCAAAATGTCAACATCAATGTTTTCTGCACATCAAAACTGTTCGGGTCACAGATTTTGGGACGTTTTTCCCATCGCGGTTTTTCCCATGACCCAAGAAAAAGACTTGGTCCTTGGGTTCGTTCTCCAGGCAGTGGCTGGGTCTATGCTGACGTTCCAGTTTCCAGGTCCGCAAACTGGAACAAATTACCAGTCCGTGTAGGGGATTTCAATGGCCATGGCTTCAAATTGTCGAAAGGTCGTGGTTTTTCCCTCAAGTAGGGATGAAATGGTTGTTTTACTAACAAAAATTTTGACCTTTTGAAATGGACTTTGGCATGAGTCATGCCACCTCAATTGATCCGTCGACAATTTCTCCTGCAAGTCTTGTTGAGACCATGGTGACGCTCTAACACTAAGGGACCTGCTTCGGACGCATCTGACAAGATAATTGCCCAGCCTGGAGGACATATTTTCACAATTGAACTCGTGTGCATGGAAGTGAACCATATATTTTCTCGCAGCTTTCATGTTTTTTCGGATGTTTTGGGAAATCAGGATTACCCTGTGACATCACAATTTGGAATGCCTCCAAGCAACTCAGGTGGGTCTTTCGGAAAGCGTGCCTAGGCGGTTGTTGAGTGCCCATGACAGGACTCCCCATTTTGGGACGACTCAGGTAGGGAAATACCCTCTGGTAATTTAACATAGCTATTGAAAATGGCCATTTATAGTGAGTTTTCCCATTAAAAATGGTGATTTTCCATAGTTATGTAAACGTTTACCAGAGGGTAATGATGAACCAGTGGATTTCAGAGCCAGGTCGTTGGAAAGGGGAGTTTGTCCTAGATGGTCCTGCAATTTCGAGGAAATGACAAGGCAAATCCACCCATTGTTAGGTCCGTAGGTGTAGTAGGTTGCCGTTTTTCTCAGACATTTTCCACCTTGGCCTTGGCTCCAGGTGTTTCGTTGGCTGAAGTCAAGTTGCAAAAGACCAAATGTGAAAATCCAAAAACTGTCAAAGTGGATTCACAATTTTCTGATCTAGCTCAATTTTCCCATATGAAAGTGGCTATATCTTTGGCCCGGTGAATGCACAGAAGTTAGTGACTTTTCGAAGACCCAATAATGCACCAAATCTTGGACCCCCCAAAAAAACCCAAGGCTTGGAAATTTTGGGCGTATTTGAAGATGTTCAGTTCCGCCCACAAACCATCTCATGGTTTATCGAATCATTTCTGAATCGTTTCCGAATCTGGCCATGTTTCACATGGGGTGCATCTTCATCCCCCAGTTGCCTTCCGACTCACAACCGACACCTCGGCTTTTCCGGCCTGATGTCTGAGCCAGAAGGCGCCTGTTTATGGGCCGCAGGACCTGGAACAACCTGCATTTCACCATCCCAATGCCTAGTTACTAGTGATATTTAGAGGTGGCGATGGTCTGTACATTGTACCACCTATTTCTGGCAGAGTTGTGGATGATATATGGCTGGTACATGTATACTGTATATAGATGAATTATAGATGAATTATAGATTAATTGGGCTCATGGTATGGATTTCTTCCCCTAGTCTTAGATTCCCGTCAAAAAGCGCCCCAAAACCACTCTGAAAACACAGATTAGTTTTTGATGTTTTTGAGACTCCGTGCCTCCTGCGAGATGAATTATGGAATGATCCTGAAATCTCCCACTTGATGTCTTTGTTTTGTGCATTAACGTTCAGTGACAGAGCCGTATCGGATTTTTGCTGCTGTCGCTGACGTGTGGCTCGAAAGAAGCGAAGGTCCTCGTGAAAGAGATCCACACAAGTACATCCCATCACCCAGCAGTGCGGTAGACTCGGACAGGTTGCTAAAAGTTGGTGTAAGATATTCTTAGGATCATATATAGACAAGTAGATCTATTTCTTGTGATAAAAGCAAAACTTTCCAGATGACCAGAGTTGGGATGGTGTGACATCACAAAATGAAGGTTTCCTAAAATAGGGGTACCCCAAATCATCCAAGTCATTAGACCATTTTAGTATTGAAACCTATGGTTTTGGGGATCCCCCATAAAAGAAAAACAACTAGTCGATCAGTCTCCTCCCCTATCCTCAGCGCAATGGATCCGCTGAATGACTGCCCCATTTGCTTCGAGACCTACGAGCCGGTGCCTGGAGTTTAACAGAATCACTGGAAGGGCTACAGAGATCTTGCGAAGCGAATTCAGTGATTAATATAGCTGCAACCCTCAGAGAGATTTTCGTCACATCAACTGCTCGCTCTCTGAGCTCAGGAGCCAGAGGTGCCGCAGGGGGAGGAACGGCCTGAACCTGTGGGACGACATTGGGCTGTGAAGCTGGACTGTTGCCAACAATCCCTCTGCTGCCACTGTCAGCTTTGCTGCTGGGCCCTGCTGGGCCCTGCTGGGGAGCGGAACCCCCCAATGGGATGGTTCGAAAAAAATGGGGGCTGTCATGCGGTTGGGCGACATTTTTGTTGCTGAAAGAAGGGGAAAGCCATGGGTTTGGCTGTACGGTTCAAAAGGAAATGCCCCATGTCGGTGTTCACGACAAGATGGGGAGGTCCTCAAACCAAAATGGTTTTCCTTTGGCAAAGTACATGGATTGTTTTTTGTGGGGTTTTGGATCCCAAATCTTTGGATGCAGCTTTAAAGCAGCGATGTGTGCTTACCACTGTGACAGTTCTCCAGACGCGCATGGAGTTCACCCAAAAGGGCCCCGCCGTCCCGTTGAGGTTTGGCGCGGTGCCCTTTCTGCCGCATCCGTTGGCATGGCGATCAGGAAGAGGAAGAGAACGGAGGCCACTTTTGGCAACGAAGGACTGGGGTGGCACCCCTCATGCTGGAGCTGTCAAGAAGAAGGTAATCTTTGGAAAAACATGGTAAAAGGGGGATGCTGGGACATCCCAGCATTCATTGTTGGTTGTTATGGTTTTTGATGTTATTTTTCAATGTTTCATCCTTATCTTTGTTTTTTGTGTTGGGGATTTTGGGACGATTTTGCCCCTAAAGTGATCTGGTGATGTTTGGTTTGAATGAGGTGGTTAATTGTTGTTGCTGTTAGGGTTTATGTGTGTGTGTGTGGTTGTCATCCGTCCGCTCCCGTTTGCCACGGCTTCTTCATCATCATTTTCGTTTTCTTTTCGTCTGGACACCCAGATGGAAGGGAAGAGGATATTGAACTGTTAGAGTTTGAGCATTGGGTCTTGAGAGATTGATATTTGATTGTGGGATGTGATTGGGGAAGACCAGCTTGCAGGCTTCGGATTTTGTGGGTCATACAGTCATACCAAGTTATACAGCTGCTAGGAAAACGACAACAGCAAACCTTAGCTTCAAGTTAGCTTCTAAAACTTGGCGATGAATTTGTTTTCCCAAAACACGCATCCGGAGATGCTGCAGAGATGAGATGGCTGTGTAGCATCGATGTTTCTTGGATTTTCAACGCAGCTTGAATCCCTTCATGACAAAGGTGGGCACTCGAACAAGCTTAGTGCTGAATTGTTTTTTGGGCCGCTGAGGCCGCTGAGGGTTCAAAAGGGAATTCTCCTAATATGTATCAACTTGGTGTTGATTGTGTTGATCCCCTGCCCAAATTTCAACTGTGGATTCTCAGTTGTCACAACCAGACCGCGCACCTAAGCGCCTAAGAACCGAACAACCACAGCCCATGAAGTCCTGAGATCATCTCAACAAGTGGTTGGCAAGAATGGTTCTGACCGCATTTGCGGGCAGGAATTGGGACAACTAGCCGTAACTAGCCATAGCCAAACAGAAGCAAACATGATCGCCTGTGGGATACATCCAGTGATACCTTTGAGGTATGTGGGTGCCATCGCCTGCGACCGCCTTGATGGATTCAAGGCAAAGCTTTAGCGCGTTGCTGCAGCGGCTGTGGGGTCCACCGGGTGGATTTAACTCCATGGTGCTTGTGGCAGTGGAAAAGTAAACACTGCTGTCAAAGCATCACTGCACAGCCAGTTGAAACACTATGGAAATCAGCTTTAAGAGATGCTCTAGGGTCCACATAGTGGAACAGGAGATGTTGTTTTCTTCAGACTTAGGCAGGTCATTAGATACACGGCACAAGCTCCAAACGCCTATCACACAGGTTTTTTTTTGTCCCATTCCCTGCCACTTCGGAAACCAATGCTTAGTGCTGAAAGATCCATGATTAATTTGGGATTCAAGGCATCGGGCAATCCAGCAATGGGCACCAAAAGCAACATCTATGCACTGATTCACCCTGAAAACCAAACCGCGACCGAAAATTCATGTGGCGGTGCTTAAAGCAACCACCTTCATTCTTGAGGATCTTCAGATCGCACACGGATTTTGGATAAATACCATCTGGTTATTCAACATAGCATAACATAGCCATGGAAAATCACCATTTTTAATAGGTAAACCATCTATAAATGGGCCATCTATACCATGGCTACGTTAAATAACCAGAGGGTAAATCGTCTTTTCAGACGCCGTCTGCCAGGCTGGGATGCAGCCGGGGCCGCACAGAAAAACTTCAGCGATGGTTTCTTTGCTGAATTGCCATGGTGAAATCACTGCCCAGCGGTCACCCGGTAGGTAACTGTCTGTATATATGTTTAATACTGCCACAACTGGGGATAGCAATTATGATCCCAATAAATGGCAGTTTTTTTGTGACAATTACGGTTTTAGTAGCATTTTTCTCTATCTTTCACTGATTTTGAAGGTGTTCAACTCACTGCTTGGTTCGTTGGTCACCTCCCCATCCAGGTGCAGCTCGCGGTGCCCTGTGGTCGTGTTGCTTGCAGCGCCTGTGATCGGGGCACCCAGCAGCTGTGGCTTCCAGTGGGAAATCCATGGAAATTTCCGATAGAAATATGGGATTTTAAGAGGAACATCATCTATCAATGGTGGATTTTAATATATTTTAATCGTGATCAGTTGAAACTGAAGAGGCGTTCATTGTCATGATGAAAGTCTGTTGCCGGCATTGTTTGGGCTGGAGAGAAGGGTAGTGAAAGAGCGCAACGGCTGTTTGCTGAGTTCTGATGACGGCATTTGAGTTCCGTCTCAGACGTGGTCGTGCGTTGCATGGGATTCTTGTGCTGGCAGTCGCCTGCCTTTGCTTTTCCAACAGGCAGCAGGCACACGTCCATGTATCAGCCTACGCTGCGTTTTCGCGCACTGCCGAGGAGGTCTCCATTCCATTGGCGGCGCTTTGCGTAGGTGGTCTCTGTTCAGGCGTTCCTGGATGTCGAATTCCGTCGAAGCTCATGGTCTTTTTCGGTGCGCAGACTGGTATGCTCTTGCTCTCAAAGATCCTCATTTCCAGGACGGTTGTTTCGGAGGAACTTGGTCTATACGGATTGCCAGCCCCCTTTCTTATGACAGCTTTGCATCAATTCATGGCTGTTATGATGTTCGGCATCGGCTTCCTTCTTAGCTGGACGACGCCATGGCCCTACATGCCGCAACCGCTGACAAAGCTGTCGGATGTTTGGTGGCTCTTGCTCTTCTCTGCATCCTTTGCTGCAAATATTGGTTTGAACAATTTTTCGTTTCAGTTTTTACCGCTCTCTCTCAACCTGCTCCTCCGCTCCTGTCTCCCCATCGCAACTACTGCAATACAGACTTGTGTCCCTCGAAAAGTGCCTAAAAGCAGCACAACCTTTGTCAAGGAGATCATTTGCATGCTTTGTGGAATCTCTTGCGCAGCCTTGGCCACATTGGCTCAATCAAAGTCGAAGGCTGCTGAGCCTGAGCATCACTACCAGTTGGGCCTTGGTGTAGCAATTGAGACTATGTCCATTTTTGCCGGTGCCCTGAACATGGTCCTGGCCAACGAGTTGGGAAAGAGGCTCAATCTGGGCTCTATGGATATGACATTTTACATGAGCTTGCCAGCGGCTCTTTTCTTGTTGGTGCCAAGCATTTTTCTTTCAAGCCCAAGCTGGCCTGAAGAAGAGCCCATGACAGATTGCCAGGTCTTCTCCCTGGTATATCAATTGGCGCCAGGCGTTTTGGGTTTGGCGTGCCTTCTGGGGGTGTTTGCATGCGCCTACAACGTGCTCCAGATCGACATGGCTCAGTCTCTCTCTGCAACGTACACAACTTTCGCCGGCAATTTCAACAAGGCCATGACAGTGATGATCTCAATTACTATGGGTTTGGAGCGTCTCCCTGAGGGCGTTTGGGGTTTCGTGATGCTGCTGGCCACCTTGGGCAATATTAGTGCATTCACGGTGTACAGTTACTTGCAGCTCAAGTGACTGCTCCAAGGTGTGAGAGCTATATTTTTAATGGCAGAAAAAAAGTCAGCACCGTCCAGCCATGGCAGCGAATTGACAACCTAAGCTGTTTGTGATGAAAATAATCATGGCTTCTGCATTCTACGCAACAAAAACAGCATTACAAAAAAATACTATATAGTCTCCAGCCATAGCACATGTAGGTACTAGATCATGCTGGATTATGTATCCTTATCCAAATATGTGTTTAATTCAGGTTGAGGATTGACACTGACAGAGCATTGCGAGAAGTAAGTCCACTCTGAGTTTGGTTCCAAGCAATGCACTCACGGATGAGTTCTTCAAAGTAGCTCCTGATGCAAGAAGCAAAGACAAGCTTTGCAGCTCAAGCTGCTCAGCAATTCGTATGTCAGCATGTCGTTGCTATAGCTTGGGTCGAATCTATGTGGGATCGATCTGCAGTAGAAATGTCCATTGAATCATTGTCAAAGATCCAGATTTGTGTAAACAACTTGACCAATGATGATAGGTCCCCTTCCCAACAGACGGATGATCCCATGAACGAGGCAGCCTTGCGAGTGGCCTGCGCCCCACGTTGGGCGCCATCTGCGGACCTCTCAACAGCTCGGAGCCTTAAAAATGGACTAAGCATGGACGAAGAGGTGACTAGGAGAGCTGCGAGTACTGCAAGGTTGCAGCAAGATTACATCACGGCATATGACCATGAGGACCATGAGTGATAAATGGCTGCCATGAAGGGCAAACCAGTCACTGAATCTCAACGGGCACGTCAAGTTCAATTCAACTGGTTCTGTCAAAAGTTCATTCAAAATGACCTCTGTGTGAAAAAAGCGATGGCTCAATGACATCATCCCCCACTCCACGCTGCGACCGACAATCAGGTCAGCCGTGCTTTCTGTTGATGCCCACGGTGAAGACGAAGCCGTAACAAGACGGTTAAAATGGATGGATGATAGTTGGAAATGGCTGATATTGAAAAAGCGAAGGTAAAACCCCAAACACAAACAAAAACCCTATCAACCTAAACAATTCTCACCCTCATCTTAAACCAAACAATGAAGTGAAAATTCGGGACAAGGTAAGGAAGAATCATTGAACAATAACATAAAAACCATAACAACCAACAATGAATGCTGGGATGTCCCAGCATCCCCCTTTTAACATTTTTTCTGGAATTTCACCCAACCCTCAAGAGGACTGGCCACTGAAATATCATGAAAATGACTTACCAAGAACTTCTGGACGTAACCCATTTTCAGACAAAGATGACAAAGCCATTTGGGACATCAGAGTATCATCAGACCCTCGGTGATGGCTGGGCTGGCGGGCCTCGGTCATTTATCAACTTTCCGAGCCACAGCCATGTCTATCCTCCCGAATTTTAGGAACTTACAGCATTTCTATTGTTTTTTTGGTATTTTCGGATCCTTTAACAGTTGGGGTCGATTTTCAGACCCAAAAAGACCCAAAAATGGCCAGGAGCTTCCCCAATCCCATCCTCACAGTCTGGGGCACCACCTTGGCCTTTGATGCCATCCGCGTGATGGCCTCTGCTGGAATGTCAGGCTGGAGATGATCCCCAAATCTGCTGAAACGAATAGTGACTTGGGGATCGCCCATTTTGGGAAACCCGCATATGTATGTATGTATTATTATAAGTATATATATATAATGTATATACTATATATATAATATATAAAATAGTATATATATATATGATATAATGTATATACTATATATATATATATATACACATATATTATGTATATACTATATACACATATATTATGTATATACTATAGATATACACATATTATGTATATATATATATATATATATGTAAACATACAAAACTGCTAAATGGACGGCCAACCAAATTCTGGTGTTCAGTTGCTCAGCACATAGTTGTTCTTTTTGGGGTGTTTTCTTCTGACTCTTCGAATTTTCAATGACTAGGGTGTCCTAGATTTCAGATATTTCTTTTCGCCCTTTGAAGGACTACAGTGCAAGTCTTGGTGCGAGTGACGATAAAGCCAGTATCATCCAGTAGGGACTGTTTTTTCGTGGCCTCGCACCGCTGGGATTATCCATTAGATATGTTATGTACTGTAAATATTTCCGTGTCTATGTATATGGATATGGATATGTATGTATATGTGCATATGTATTATATATTATGTTTAGGTTCCAATCCTGGCTTTCCGAGTTGTCCACGATAGCCCATTTCTTGCTGATCAACATCCGTTTTCTGTCCCGTTTTGCTGTTCAACACTTTTAGCCATTTGCTAGTTGGGATAGGGTCACGGCGGAGAGTAACAATGTTGATCGTGACTTGTTCTTTCCTAGGTTATCCTTTTTTTTACGTTGGAAGCCAATCATGCTTGTCAACTTATTCCGAAATCAGGCTTGTTGACGGGTGACCCCCATCGTCGATGGTTACCCATTGAAGCTACAGCAAGCCCCAAGAAGATAGAAACGGTCCAGTGAGTCATACTAAGATAGCGGTAAAATAACCTTTCCTTTTTTTTGGCATACCCTCTGGTTATTTAACATAGCCATGATATAAATGACCCATTTATAGATGGTTTACCTATTAATAGCATGGTGATTTTCCATGGCTATGTTAAATAACCAGATGGTACCATAACATATGATTTTCATCGCTACAAAGAATGAGATCTCATTGACTCATCAGTTCGTCATTTATTATATTCCGACATGTTCAGACACACCCATACCATATTGTTGATTGTATATCCCATCGAAAATATCCATCCTCTCTCCATGACAGTTTGCGGTTTATTGACAAAAGTTTTGTTGGCAATCTATACCAATATATATATATATATACGTATATATATATAATTATACCACTATGTCTTCATTTGTTGTTGGTTAAACACCATTTTGTTGGTTATATCAAGTTATATCCAACATGTTTCAACATGTGATATTGTTACTGATATATCCCATTCATATCCATCAAACAATATATCCAATTATAGCTCACCGCAAGGTCCTCATTATGGTTGGTTTTGTATCCCATTTTTAGTTGCTTACATACGGCTAAAACCCATTCATGAATTTGACATCAATACCAGGGGTAAAAACCAACAGTTTGCCATGGAAAATAGCGCATCTAGAATTCACTCTCAAAAATGGTGATTTCCTTTAGCTATATTGGGTATATATCCCATGAAATATCTCCATTGATGGTCGTTTTCATCCCCATGAAATATCTCCGAGCCAGGCGTACGTGTGGTAGCCACCGCAGCAGCTGCTGCAGTGGCTGAAGCCTCTCCTGTGGTTCTGGTGGGTGGCGCTGCGGGCGCTGCTGCGATTGCAGGCTTGGGAAAGTGTGGTGATGATCATCGTCAAAGGGTCATGATATATATATATACCCTCTGGTTATTTAACATAGCCATGGTATAGATGGCCCATTTATAGATGGTTTACCTATTAATAGCATGGTGATTTTCCATGGCTATGTTAAATAAGCAGATGCTATATACATACACATTCACATTATTGTATGGCACATATCTTATGGCATGGTATGGTTTTTTTCGTGGGATGACATTGGATGGCATGGTATGGTATGGTATGGTATGGCATGGTACGTATATCTGTAAACATTACAATATATATATATATATATATGATATGTGCATATATATATATATGTATATATATACAGTACATACATGTATATGATCATATATATATATTATATATATATGGGCACACACGTACGTATGTACACACACACACCAAATCAACTGACAGAGGGGAGGGAAAATGTTCCATATCACAGATTTCAAGCATCACTTTTAGATTCTTGCAGACGATCCCTCCAATGCAAGGGTGTCTCTTGGGAGCATTTTTGCCACCTTTGAAATGGTTAACCTGGATGACAAAACCATTTTTGAAGCAGGGGGACCCCCAAAAATGATAGAATATTGTTAGTTACTCTCAGTTACTAGTAGAAATTGTGTAGCCTTCATTGTCAATAATAAGCCAGGAGTCAACACTTTTCCTGCGCTAGCATCAACAATGCTAGTGCCCTATTGGCACCACGCAGGGGACCGGCTTTCCAGGAATCCCAGGGGTTTAGGCTGTCCACATCAGCTACATCCATGTATTGAACAGCCAAATCAGATCGCCCCTTGAACTTTTGCTACCAACAATTTCTCCATTGAAATCCATGTTTTTCTTCGCCGCCAGCTGAAGTCGTCCGTTGGTGAAATCAGAGGTGGCTATGCCTTGATGAAGGCGGCGGAGCATTCGCCGCAGCAGGCGGAACGCCTCCGCACGTCCGTGCGGGACCGGGAGAGGTATCAGCTGGTGCCTGATGAGGCGCTGGCGCCGGAGGGCAAGGCGGGCAATTATGCGCCGGAGTGATGGATTCTTTTCGGGGTGGACTTTTGTGAAATGCAAATTTTTATGTTTTATAAATAAGAGTTTTTTTTTTTTTTTTTTCCGGGGGATTTAATGGC